>Ga0308161_1000236_pt1 | contig 117908 bp, 87 predicted proteins | sample PhyFR2_FD_201034 | JGI IMG/M metagenome (GOLD analysis project Ga0308161, IMG submission 201034) | Phyllosphere microbial communities from UC Gill Tract Community Farm, Albany, California, United States - DLSLF.R2 | ecosystem: Host-associated > Plants > Phyllosphere > Unclassified | place: USA...
CATAGCAAGTCGGTACCACCCCTTCCCATCCCGAACAGGACCGTGAAACGACTTTGCGCCGATGATAGTGCTGCAACCAGTGTGAAAGTAGGTTATCGTCAGGCTAATTAATAGCAGTAAATAAGCAGTAAAGCAAAAAAGCAGTAAAGCAAAAAGCCTCACCGGGTGACCCTGGTGGGGCTTTTTGCTTTTGGCGATTAGAAACCGCGCTGTTCGCCTGGCACCGCCAAGCCGAGCGCTTTGCGGGACTTTCTGCTTTTTACATCATCAATCAACCTCGCCGGGCAGCGGCAGCGGCGTCACCGTGACCTCCACGGCAAGCGTCTGCATGCCGCCGCCCAGCACGATGCCGCGCATCGGGGTGACGTCGCTGAAGTCGCGGCCCCAACCCAGCGTGATGTGTTCATGCTGCACCAGGCAGCGGTTGGTCGGATCGAAGTCGACCCAGCCCAGTTCCGGGCAATACACCGAGACCCAGGCATGCGAGGCGTCGGCGCCGACCAGGCGCGGCTTGCCTGGCGGCGGGTGGGTCAGGATGTAGCCGCTCATGTAGCGCGCCGGCAGGCCGATGCTGCGCAGGCAGCCGATCATGAGATGGGCGAAATCCTGGCAGACGCCGCGCCGGCCGCGCAACACCTGTTCGAGCGGCGTCGCAATGTCGGTCGCCTTGTCGTCGAATTCGAACTCGTCGAAGATCCGCCGCGTCAGGTCGAGCGCGGCGTCGAGTTGCGCCCTGGCCGGCGTATAGCTGCGGCGCGCGTACGCCGCGAGCTCCGGGAACAGGGTGACATGGGGCGACGCATACAGGTAGCGGCAGGCTTCCAGCGTGGGGGCGCTCTTTTCCTTGCCCATCATGTCGCGCACGCTTTCCCATGGCAGCGTCCCCGCGATCTGTGCCAGGCCGGGGCGCTCGCGCAGGGCGACCGTCGATTCCGCATGCACCAGCAGGCTGTCATGCGGCACGGCGATCGACACATGCCGGATGCAATTGCCAAAGTAATCGGTGCCGTCCTTGCTGTCGTTGAAGGTCGGGTCCAGCCAGATCAGGTGTGATTCGGTGTCCTGGAACGCAAACGAGCGCGGCGTCAGGTGCAGGTATTGCTGCGACAGGCTGACCGTGCTCTGGTAGTGGTAGCGTGTTTCATGCACCACGCGATAGCGTGCGCATGTCCCGGCGCTTGCCGGAAAATCGGTCATGATGTGCGTTTCCTTTGCCGGCCCGTGTCGGTATAACTGAAAAATTGTACGCTGATCTGCTCGGACAGGGCCGCGCTGGCAAGCTGGATCCGGTTGAGCAGGTCGCTCAGCTTGGCATTCCCATGGTTCAGGTCGATGTCCGGCTGCAGCGCGAGCAATTCTTCCTTCAACGGTGCCAGCAGGTGTTCGCCGCGGTCGCCGTGGGTCCGCGCGATCTTGTTCAGGGTGCGCAGGATGCTGTCGATCTGGAACAGGATCGAGCGCGGATTGGTCTCGTCGCACAGCAGCAGGTCGAGCACCGGCAGCCACTCGGGCTGGGACCGGTAGCGCACGCGGTAGGTGATGATGCTGTCGGACAGATCCAGCAGCCAGTCGAGGCTGCCGTTCGCGTCCATGGCAAGGGCGTGCTGCAGCACCACGCTCTGGAATTGCAGCCGCTCCAGGCGGCGCCCGATGAACATGAAACGCCAGCCGAGGTCGCGCGTCATCCCGTCGTGGGCAAACCCGGCCAGCGTCATCAGCGCGGCGGCGGCGTCATCCAGGATCGTCATCACTTCCGACTGCGACGGCCGCGCCTCCAGGTGGGTGGCGGGCTGCGCCATCCGGTTGAGTGCGCGCCAGTTGTCGATCGAGAAGCGTTCGTGCAGCTGGCCGGCAATCCGGTGCAATTGCTGCTGCTGCCAGGCCAGGCCGGGAACCGTGGGCGACACCACCGCCATCAGCAGGGCCGACTCGATCTCCTCATCGGTGAAGATGGCGGCGGGCGCCGCACCGGACTCGCCCGCGGCCTGGCCGGGCGCCTGGTCTGGAACCGGTGGCATTGTTTGTTTTTCGGCGAGCAACTGGGACCAGATGCACAGCGCCTCGACCGTGGGCCATTCCGCGCCGCGCTGGTGGAAGCGGACGTTGAACAGGATGTTCAGCGCGACCCGCAGTAGCCGGCAGACATTGTCGCTGCGTTCGACATGACGTCCGAACCAGAGCAGGTCTTCCGCTACCCGGCTCGACAGGTTGGTGTCTTCGCGCACCAGGTCTTCGCCCCGGATGCTGGGTTTTTGCAGGCGGTGCTGCTCCGCGCCGGCGCGCGCCTGGACCCAGGTGTCCTTGCTGGCGCCGCCCCTCTGTATCGTCAGCACGCGCGCATCCGGCCCGGTGGCGACCCGGGTCAGGCCGCCCGGCATGACCACATAGCCGTTCGGGGTGGCACAGGCGAACACCCGCACCCCGACGGCGCGCGCCTTGAGGCCGGGCGCGGCGCCCGGCGCCGCCCCGTCGGTCCAGACCGGCGCTTGCGACAGCCGTACCTGTTCCTGGGCGATGTAATTGTTCGGGTTGGCGCGCAGGTCCGCGATGAAGGCCGTGCGCGCATCGCCGGCAAGGTCCTGGCCAAACACCGCGAACGGTGGCAGTTGGGAAAAGCTCGGCTTGATGACCAGCTGGTCCAGCCTGCCGATCACCGCTTCCAGCGCCGGCGGCTCGCCGCACCACCAGGTGGCCACCGAGGGCATCTTCAAGGATTCGCCCAGCAGGCGCCGCGACAGCGCCGGCAGGAAACCGAACAGCGCACCCGATTCCAGCAAGCTGGAGCCGAGGCTGTTGGCGACCACGACATTGCCGCGCCGGGCGGCCTGGGTCAGCCCGGCCACGCCCAGCAGCGCACCCTCGAGCGGGCTTTGCAGTTCCAGCGGATCGCAGGCTTCGTCGTCGACGCGGCGCATGATCACATGCACCCGGTGCAGGCCGTCCAGGGTCTTCATGTAGACCACGCCGTCGCGCACGGTCAGGTCGTCGCCTTCGACCAGCGGCACGCCGAGGTAGCGTGCCAGGTAGGCCTGCTCGTAGTAGCTTTCGGCGCCCGGGCCCGGCGTCAGCAGCACGATCAGCGGCATCTCGCCCTCGCGCAGCGGGCTTGGGGCGTCGCCGCCGGCCGCGCACAGGCGGCCCCAGTGCACCAGGCTGTCGTGCATGGTGCGGAAGAACACTGCGGGCGAGCGCACCTTCAGTTCGCGCAGCAGGTCGGGGAAGATGGGCGTGATGATGGAACGGTTTTCCAGCGCGTAGCCGGCGCCAGAGGGCGCCTGGGTACGGTCGGCCATGACCCACCAGCGGCCGTCCGGTGCGCGCGCCAGGTCGACCGCATAAAAATGCAGGGCGATGCCGTCGATATGCTTCATGCCGTGGCAGGGGCGCAGGAACCCGGCGTTTCCGTGGATCAGCGCCGGCGGCAGCAGGCCTTCGCGCAGCATGTCCTGCTTGCCGTAGACGTCGCCGAGGATCTTGTTGAGCAAGGTGGCACGCTGGATCACGGCCGCCTCGATGCCGCTCCATTCCTCGTGCGGCAGGATCAGCGGCAGCACGTTCAGCTCCCAGGCCCGCCGCTTGCCGCCGGCGTCGGCCTGGACGTTGTAGTTCACGCCGTTTTCGCGCACCTGGTGCTGCACCATTTCGAGGCGCTGGCGCATGATATCGGGCGTCTCGTGCGCCAGGTTGGCGAGCAGCGCGCGCCAGTGCGCGCGCGGCACCCTGGCCGCGTCGAACAGTTCATCGTAACGATCCGGCGCGGCCAGATAGTGGGCAAGTAATGAGTTGGGCATGGCCAGCTGCTGGTCGGTGGGAGCGTGAGGCCGGGTCAATCCGGTTGCCAGCGCAGGTCGAGGGTCATCGGGAAGCCCGGATTGCGCTCTTCCTTGCGTACCGTCATCGGCCCCGGCGTGTGGCCGTGCGGCCAGAAACGCGCGACACGGCGTGCCTCGGCGGCATTCGCATTGACCGGCGAACCGGTCTCGTTGCGCCCGCCGGGGTGTACGACGTGGTAGGTGCAGCCGCCGATCGATCGCCCGCTCCAGGTGTCGACCAGGTCGAACACCAGCGGGGCCTGCACCCCGATGCTCGGGTGCAGGGCCGACCACGGGCTCCAGGCGCGGAAGCGCACGCCAGCCACGTATTCGCCCGGGATGCCGGTCGGATGCAAGGGCAGCATGCGGCCGTTGCAGGCGACCACGTGGCGGCCATCGGTCAGTCCGCGCACCCGCAACTGCATCCGTTCGACCGAGGAATCGACATAGCGCGCGGTACCGCCGGCGCTGACTTCCTCGCCGAGCACGTTCCAGGGCTCGATCGCCTGGCGCAGCTCCATTTCGACGCCTTCGTAGACGACGGTGCCGAAGCGCGGGAAGCGGAATTCGATGAACGGGTCGAACCAGTGATCTTCGAACGCGTAGCCGGCCGCGCGCAGGTCCCTGGCGACGTCGCGGATGTCCTGGGCCACGAAATGCGGCAGCATCCAGCGGTCGTGCAGGGCGGTGCCCCAGTGCACCAGCTTGGCCTGGCACGGCTGGTGCCAGAAGCGCGCCACCAGCGCGCGTAGCAGCAGCATTTGCAACAAGCTCATGCGTTCATGCGGCGGCATCTCGAAGGCGCGGAACTCCACCAGGCCGAGGCGGCCGGTCGGTCCGTCCGGCGAATACAGTTTATCGATCGAAAACTCGGAGCGGTGCGTATTGCCGGTCAGGTCGACCAGCAGGTTGCGCAGCAGGCGGTCGACCATCCATGGCTTGTCGCCCGGGTGCAGGGTCGGCAGCACCTTGTCCATTTGCTGGAACGCGATCGCCAGCTCGTACAGGTTGTCGTCGCGCGCTTCGTCCACCCGCGGCGCCTGGCTGGTCGGCCCGATGAAGGTGCCCGAGAACAGATACGACAGGGCAGGGTGCACCTGCCAGTAGGTGATCAGGCTCTTCAGCAGGTCCGGCCGGCGCAGCATCGGGCTGTCCTCGGCGGTCGCGCCGCCCAGGGTGGCGTGGTTGCCGCCGCCGGTGCCGGTATGGCGGCCGTCGAACATGAATTTCTCGGTGCCCAGCCGGGTCAGGCGCGCCTCCTGGTACAGCGTCGTCATGTTGTGCACCAGTTCATTCCAGCTTGCCGCCGGATGAATGTTGACCTCGATTACGCCGGGGTCGGGCGTGACGCTGAGCAGCTTGACGCGCGGGTCGCGCGGCGGCGCATAGCCTTCGATCCGCAACTTCATCTTCAGCCGGGCAGCCGTGTTTTCCACCGCCGTGACCAGCGCCAGGTAATCCTCGATGCGCTTCAGGGGCGGCATGAAAATGTACAGGCGGCCGGCGCGCGCCTCGACGCACAGCGCGGTATGGATGACCTCGCGTGCGCTCGGATCGGCCGGCTGGGCCGGCTGGGTGGCCTTGTTCGCCGGTTTGCCCGCCGGTTTGCTCATCGGCTTGTTCAGCGACTTGTCCGCCGACTTGCCGGCGGCCAGGCCGAGGATCGGCCGCTTGTCCTTCTTTTCGACCGGCAGCGCGCCGCGCGGGGCGAACGGGTCGACATCGAATTCGGGATCGCGTTCTTCCGGCAGCACCCAGGGCAGGGTGGCGAGCGGCAGGCGCAAGCCGATCGGCGAGTCGCCTTCGATCAGGTACAGGTGCTCGCGCCGGATCGGCCAGGGGGAGGTCTGCCAGCTGGTGCCGAGCATGACGGCCGGGTCGTACTCCCTTGCCTTCAGCGGCAGCACGTAGCCGGCCACCTGGCCCAGGCCGCGCTCGAGCAGGCGCGCCAGCCGGCGCCGTTCTTCCGGCGCCTTCAGGTCCGCCTGCAAGGGGTCCACGTTGCGCGGCAGTGCCTGCTCGCGCTGGGCCTGGCGCAGCACGTCCTCGTAGGCCGGAATGGCGCTGCCGGCGGGCAGGCCGAGCGACTTGACCAGTTCGGCGGCAAAGCGGCCCGCCTCCTCGCTGCCATAGCCGTCGGCGATGTGTTCATCGGAAAACAGGGCGGGATCGCGCCACATCGGCTGGCCGTCGACGCGCCAGAAGATATTCAGCGCCCAGCGCGGCAGCGGCTCGCCCGGATACCATTTGCCCTGGCCGTAGTGCAGCATGCCGCCCGGCGCAAAATGGTTTTTCAGCCGGTGCATCAGGTTGCCGGCAAGCTCGCGCTTCTTGTCGCCGTGCGCCAGGGTGTTCCATTCGGCCCCGTCCATGTCGTCGATCGACACGAAGGTGGGTTCGCCGCCCTGGGTCAGGCGCACGTCCTGGCGCTGCAGGTCGGCATCGACCTGCTGGCCCAGCAGGTCGATCTTCTGCCAGTCCGCTTCCGAGTACGGCTTGGTCACGCGCGGGTCCTCGTGGATGCGGGTGACCTTCATTTCGTGCACGAATTCGACCTCGGCCTTGTCGGTGAAGCCGGTGACCGGCGCCGCCGACGAGGGCATCGCCGTGCAGGCGAGCGGGATATGGCCTTCCCCGGTCAGCATGCCCGAGGTCGGGTCGAGCCCGATCCAGCCGGCGCCCGGGATGTACACCTCGCACCACGCATGCAGGTCGGTAAAGTCCTCGAGCGGGCCGCTGGGGCCGTCGAGCGCTTCCTGGTCGGCACGCAGCTGGATCAGGTAACCGGACACGAAGCGCGCCGCCAGTCCCAGCTCGCGCAGGATCTCCACCAGCAGCCAGCCGCTGTCGCGGCAGGAACCGGAGCAATTCTGCAAGGTTTGTTCCGACGTCTGGACGCCCGGCTCCATCCGCAGCAGGTAGCCGATCTTGCCCTGCAGGCGCTGGTTGATGGCCACCAGGAAGTCGTTCGTCGACATGGGATGCGCCAGCAGGTCGCGGCGTACCGCCGCCACCCATTCCGTCAGCAAGGGACCTGCGGGCTCGGTGTGCAGGTAGGGACTCAATTCCATCTTGAGCTGGTCCGGATAGGCGAACGGGAAGGTGGCGGCGTAGTCCTCGATGAAGAAATCGAACGGGTTAATCACGGTCATGTCGGCCACCAGATCGACCGTGAACTCGAGCTTGTCCGTCTTTTCCGGGAACACGAAACGTCCGATGTAATTACCGTACGGGTCTTGCTGCCAGTTGATGAAATGCTTTTCCGGCTGCACCGTCAGCGAATACGACAGGATCGGCGTGCGTGCATGCGGCGCCGGGCGCAGACGGACTTCATGCGGTGACAGCGCGACCTGCCGGTCGTAACGGTAACTGGTCTTGTGATGGAGCGCGATACGGATTGCCATGCAGGACTGCCTTTCGATGTGGTCGCGATCGACGCGGGCGCGATCAGGTGGGGCGAATACGAGGCCCAGTTATATGAACGCAATTATATGGGCGTAATGCTGGCTATTTAAGCACGATTACCCGCGACACGATTGAGTTGCCATTCGAACATGGGTTGGCACATTTCTTGTTACTATCCTGCCATAGGAGGAGACGATGCCGAACTTTTACGATGAAATGTATTCCACTGCGGCAACCGTGCGGCCTCACTACACTGCGTTTGCCGAGTGGCTGGCGCAACAGCCGCCGCACCTGATCGAACAAAAAAGGGCGGAAGCCGAATTGAATTTCCAGCGCGTCGGGATCACGTTCGCCGTGTACGGCGACAATGCCGGCAAGGAGCGCCTGATCCCCTTCGATATCATTCCGCGCGTGATCAACGCCGCCGAGTGGACCCGGCTGCAGGCCGGCCTGGTCCAGCGCGTCACCGCGCTGAACCGCTTCCTGCATGACGTCTACCATGACCAGGCCATCCTGAAGGCGGGTGTCATCCCGCGCGAACAGGTGCTGAACAATGCGCAGTACCGTCCTGCCATGCAGGGAGTCAAGGTTCCCTCGGACATCTACGCCCAGATCGCCGGGATCGATATCGTGCGCGCCGGCGAGGGCGAGTTCTACGTACTCGAAGACAACCTGCGCGTGCCGTCCGGCGTCTCGTACATGCTGGAAAACCGCAAGATGATGATGCGCCTGTTCCCCGACCTGTTCGCGCGCAACCGCGTGGCGCCGGTCGAGCACTATCCGGACTTGCTGCTCGATAATTTGCGCAGCGTGGCGCCGCACGGGGTCGACGACCCGACCGTGGTCGTGCTCACGCCCGGGATGTACAACTCGGCCTACTTCGAACATGCCTTCCTGGCCCAGCAGATGGGCGTGGCGCTGGTGCAGGGGCAGGACCTGTACGTCAGGGACAATACCGTCTACATGCGCTCCACGCGCGGACCGCAGCGGGTCGACGTCATCTATCGCCGCATCGACGACGATTATCTCGATCCGCGCGCCTTCCGTCCCGAATCGACGCTGGGCGTGCCGGGCCTGCTGGACGCGGTGCGCGCCGGCCGGGTGGGGCTCGCCAATGCGATCGGCACCGGCGTGGCCGACGACAAGTCGATCTATCCCTTCGTGCCGGACATGATCGAGTTCTACCTGGGCGAAAAGCCAATCCTCAACAACGTCCCGACCTACCAGTGCCGGAAAAAGGAAGATCTCCAGCACACCTTGGCGAACCTGTCCGAGCTGGTGGTCAAGGAAGTGCACGGCGCGGGCGGCTACGGGATGCTGATCGGGCCGGCGTCCACCCAGGCCGAGATCGAGGCGTTCCGCGAGCGCCTGCTGGCGCATCCGGAAGGCTATATCGCCCAGCCCACGCTGGCGCTGTCGGCCTGCCCGACGTTCGTCGAGGCGGGCGTCGCGCCGCGCCATATCGATTTGCGCCCCTTTGTCCTGTCGGGCAAGACCGTATCGATGGTGCCGGGCGGCCTGACGCGCGTGGCCCTGCGGGAAGGGTCGCTGGTGGTCAACTCGTCGCAAGGCGGCGGCACCAAAGATACCTGGATTTTGGAGAATTAGTATGTTGAGCCGTACCGCAGATCATTTGTATTGGATGGCCCGTTATACCGAACGGGCCGAAAACACGGCCCGCATGCTCGACGTGCGCGTCCAGTATTCGTTGATGCCGCAATCGGCGCTGGCCGAGCAGCAGGGCTGGCGCACGATGCTGGGCGTGTCCGAGCTCCAGTCGCAGTTCGATGCCAAATATGCATCGCTGACCCAGAAGGAAGTGATCGACTTCATGGTGCGCGATCCGGACAATCCGTCGTCGATCGCCAGCTGCCTGCGCGCCGCGCGCGAGAATGCACGCGCCGTGCGCGGCAGCCTGACCACGGAAGTCTGGGAGACCCAGAACACGACCTGGCTGACGCTGCAGCAGCACCTCAAGAGCCGCATGTTCGAACAGCACCCGGGCAAGTTCCTCGAATGGGTCAAGTACCGCTCGCACATGTCGCGCGGCGTCACGCTCGGCACCATGTTCCAGGACGAGGCGTTCAACTTCATCCGCCTCGGCACTTTCCTCGAACGGGCCGACAACACGGCCCGCATCCTCCACGTGAAGTTCAAGTTCCTTGCTTCGGACGTGATCGAGACCGATGCGCAGGTCGAATTCTATTACCTGGCGGCCCTGTTGCGTTCGGTGTCCGCGTTCGAGACCTACCGCAAGGTCTACCGTGACGCCATCACCCCGACGCGGGTGGCCGAGCTGTTGATCCTGCAGCCGAAGATGCCGCGTTCGCTCGTCGCCTGCATGTGCGCCGTCGTCGCCAACCTGCAGGAAGTGCGCAACGACCTGTCGCAGAATACCGAACGCCTGGCCGAACAGCTGTACGGCAAGCTGCAATCGGCGCAGATCGGCGACATCCTCGAAGAAGAAGGCCTGCACGAGTTCATGACGAAGTTCCTGGCGTCCATTGCAGAGATCGGCAACGGGATCGGTCGCGACTTCCTGCTGCCGGTGGCGCCGGAAGTGCAGGACGCGGCGGAGACGCCGGCCCAGACGCAGACGCAAACCCAGACCCAGACCCAGACGGGTTGAACCAGGGCCGCACCAGACGGTGACGCCCCGGCCGTATGGCCGGGGCGTCACTGCTTATGACTGGACCAAGCCCGGGACCGCCACAGGCGCCTTGATCTGTGCGCGTACCACCTTGTGCACGAATCCGAGCTTCTCCAGCACCGGCGTGCTGAGCGTGAACGGATACGAGTCCGGCATCCCGATGCTGCGGTTCAGGCTGTTGAGTACATAAGTCAGCGCGAACCAGTCGCGCTGGATATCCTCAAACGCATCCGTTTTGGCGGGCAAGGTTATTTTTTCGATTTCCGGCTCATCGGCCTTAACCGGGTGCAGCGACAGGCCGCACGCATTCGCCGTTTCCAGCGTATCCAGCATGTGCAGGTAATGGGCCCAGGTTTCGGCCCAGTCTTCCCATGGGTGCGAACTGGCGTAGCTGCTGACGAAATGCGACGCCCAGTCGGCCGCCGGCCCTTCGCTGTAGTGACGCTTCAGGGCCTCGCCGTAATCCTGGCGCTCGTCGCCGAACAGGGTGCGGAACTCGTCGATCCATTCGCTGTCGACGACCAGCCGGTCGAAATAGTAGTGTCCGCTTTCGTGGCGGAAGTGCCCCAGCAGCGTGCGATAGCGCTCATGCATTTGCTCGCGCGTGCGCTCGCGCTCGGCCGGGTCGGCTTCGGCAATGTTCAGGGTAATCACGCCGTTGGCGTGGCCGGTCATGACGCATTGATCCGACACCCCGTCTTCCAGGAACTTGAAGGCCAGTCCGGTCTCGGGTTCCGTTTCTTTCGATGCCGGCGTCAGGTGGAGCGTCGCCAGCGAAAACAGCAGACGGCGCTTGGCCGCTTCGAGGCGCCCCCACAGAATGTGGTTTTTTTCCGATGACAGCGCCGGAATGACTTCGGTCAGCTGGCAGGATTCGCACAAGTCGTGCGGATCGTCCGCCGGCAACATCCAGTTGCAGACGTTATGCTCGACATAATTGCCGCACTTTTTATACAGCTTGCCGTCTTCCTTGCGGTGCAGGCTGCGCCACTGGCCGTTCTCGGTTTCCTCGAAGGCGTTGATGCTGCGCGTTGCAGGCTGATAGCCCAGCGTGCTTTCGCAGTTGAAGCAGAGGGTGTTTTCAAAAAATATCTGTTGTGAACACTTGTCGCAATGAAACGTTTTCATGGATAGTACCGCTGAAGGGTTAGGTTGTGATGACAATCTAACACTAATTGCGATGTAGGTACGCTCGTATCGTACAGCGCCTTATATGCCGTGGCACGTGCACCGTTGCGCTGACCCATGACCAGTGCCGCTGGCGCTGCCACTGGCAAGCCATCATACCGAGGAGATCAGCTTGGCTCCACAGGCGGTTATGTCCTGGTTATACGCGACTTGCTTTCCATGATGTTTTCTCGTGCTCCCGTTCGGATGAATCGGAAATTTTCCTTTGCATTTCGGACAATAAGTTGCGTCACCTTCAACAGCGACTTGCTTACCGAGTACGCTGAAATCCGCTGCGGCCGAGATGACCTGACCGCCATGGGTTGTTTTATCGCCGAGGCGGACCACGCCGCGTCCTTGGTAGTCTTTCATGTTGGTCCCCGAATATGGTGCATCACGCTATGTTTCGACTTAAATCGACATCGTGACTCGCTGCGACAGTGTGCTCATCGGTGCCCATAAAGATCTTTCGATAGCGCCAGTAGCCGGTGAGTTCGAGATTGGGCTTATTGAAACCCGCTAGCGAATCATGTACGTAGCCGTCGAAGAGCGTGACGTACGCTGGTGGCGTTGGTGCTGCACGCTGGGCAAGCGCTAGAACTGCGCTAGCTTCTGGCTCTAATACAGAAGTAACTATCTTCCGTTTGGCACCAGCGAAAAAATTTGTCACTGTTGAAATTTTGTTGAGGGTAGTGCTCTTCGCAACGACTGGTGCTATCGCAGCAGCATCGTCGATAAGTCGCCTATTGAAAGAAAGGAGAATGTCTCTGTCGGCCTGATTTGCAAGTTTTACCTGATTAGTTGTATGGAAATGATCTCGAACTTGCCAGCGCCAGTTGAGGTAGGGTTGAAGCCATTCGTAGATAGGCCGTGGAGCGAGGGTGGCGTGAGAAATAAAGTCGGCATAGGCTTTTGCAAGAGTTGGGTGTATAGCTAGCGGATCGTAATCTCCTTGAATTTTTTTCGGCCGTGCTAAAGGTGCACCGGTAGCTACGGCACAGTCCAGCATGTGATTTAGAGGTATTTGCGATAATTTGAGCGAATCGTCTCCTACTGAAATCCCGAGGTCTCCGGGGCGATATCCGCCGCCAACATCGCTGTGCGCGCCTGGATAAGCGTGCTGGATTCGACCAGTTTGTAACCCGCCACCATTTCCAATTTCGTCAAGTGGAAAGTTCCTGCGTAGCTCATGCATGGCCACCATATGCACGCAATTTCTTACTGACGATGGAATGCTTAATGACTGAGAACTTGCCCACGCGCCATGTCCGCCGGTCGAGCTTTTCAATCCTGCCCCAGTTCCGGACCAGAATCCTGCGGAGGCGACGGTATCAATAATGCCGAGGAAGCGAAAGTGCAGAGGGATGCCGCTAAGCCGGCCACCGGTAATTAATTCATTTAGCCAGTTACAGAATACGCGAGCTTGCGCCGCACCTCTTGAGAAACCGAAGACGTCTACGAAACACTCGACAATGCGCGGTTTTTCACTCTCAAGTTTTACTTTTAAAACTTTAGTCTGCTTTTCCAAGAATTCCTGACGATTCTTATTGCTACCTATATCTGGTTGCAAAAGCCCATGTCGTAACCCGAGCTTTGCAAGATTTTCTTCATCGCAGTCCTCTACTACTCTCGCGTCATTCCTACAAAGCGCCAAGACACTGGCTTTGTCAAACATGTCAGATCTGGCGCACTGATAATGTAAAACATTAAAAACTTGCAGTAGAGCGTAAATCACTCGAGCTTCGCAACCGAAGGCAAATCCCGCGCCGGCTGCCGTTTCGATATATTCGCCTATCTCCGGAAATTTCGTGCCGGCACCGGGCACATAAATCCGGGAGTAGCCCTTATCTGTGTTGCTGACATAAAGGTCGTATAACCTTGCAATATTGGTGTCTGCCCGATATTGTACGTCACGATCTTTGTTGTTATTTGTTCCGTCGAAAAATATGCCAATCGTGGCAGTGGACTCGCATTTTTTAATGTTGCAGTCGACTTGGGGGGGTGATTTTCGATAATTCGTTAGTTGGAGCGTTTATAGTGGGCGATATTGCGTAGTAAGCCTTGTTCATCGCCAGTCTCCGTATTTCTTCCGATTATCATCAAACATTTTTAAGCGCTGCGCTAATTCCTGATCAGTAAAAAGCGCTTTGACAGCCTTACCCTGTGTAGCTGTTTGTATTGCTTTTTTATCTCCCCTGCGAATAGGGTGCTCCTCACTGTTCGACGCAACTCCTGAGACGAGAACGCGAACCCGTCCGTTTGGGAAAAAATGTACAAAGAGGTCGCCGGGCTTTGTGTATTTTTCAACGGGTACTTGCGCGTGATATATTCCTTCGAGTTCTGCCGTATCGGGCAATTTAGGGGCAGTACTTTTGATTATATGATGTACCTTCCAGCGAACGTCGACTGATATTGCAGGTCGCCATTGTTGGGGCAATGTCAAGCAGCACACTACGCTGCCGCCGCCGCCACCTTCGTCGATATTATCGCCAATGGATTGGTCAATATAGAACCTATTTATAAAATACTCTGGCCCTAAGTGATGTACGCCTCTCAAGGAGGCGAGAAAACTGCTGGGCTCACTTGCAATGGAATGTGAGGCCGTACATGTTCCTAGGAGGATGCCCATTGAAAGAAGTGATGAAATGCGATTTGATCTTAAAAAATACGAAGTTGAAATTTTCATGCATTCCCCTAATTCAAAGCAGTGACTTAGCGGTTTTTTGACGACAAGTTGATCTTGCAAGAATATTATTTTATAAATTTAGAGTTCCTGTCGTTTTCTATGTCTTTTCGGTAATTTCCCGCAGTTTTCTTTTAAAGGAATTAATGTCATCCATCAAGAGGTATCCGGGAAATTCTGGCCTTCGTAAAACCTTGCCTCGGCTTAGCACAGCTGCCTCTGTAAGGAATAACAAATAAAGTTTGCTCGGATTTTTGGAAGCGAGCCAAGCCTGACGGGCTTCACTCGCCCAACAGTGTTGTTCCTCGGTGGTTCCCGGAAGTTCTGCCCCGTGATGCATCATTTTGACTTTGGCTATAGAATGGTCGGACTCGCTAGCCTCTTCAAGGGCGGCTATCTGCTCAAGGTCCAACTGAAGCGGCTTCAAAACTTCTTCAATAACCGGGACCGACCGAAGTTCAATGATGCATCCAGACCTGTCATGAACGCTCCATCGTGCAATCGGCCTCCTCATGGTCGCCCACTGCACTTCAGTCAACACGGATGAGAGCGGTACGAGAATCGCACAATCGGCATACCTGAGCGTGAATTGCTTGCCACCGGGATCGAGGATGAAAATAAATCGCTGTAGATGTTGGGAAATCTGCACAAGACTCAGTCCGGTCTCGATAATGGACACATGCAAGGCCGGCGTAAGCGCATTGACATAGCCCATGACCTGATCGAGATAGCCTGCTTCATATGCTGCTTCGATATCAACGAGAATCGGGCTCACTGCCAAAGCCCGTTCCGCGTAGATCGGCGCCAACCATTCTGGACGGCTTTGCGAATCGGTTTCGGCATAGCTTGCTGATGCCTCCTGCAGCAAGCCGTTGTCGATCAACAGATACACGTTCAAATTGACCTTGTTCATTCGGGCTCCACCAAGGGGCTGTGTGCGCGTGCCGCTGCAAGCATGCAAGGAATGCAGATGTCATGATGTGGCAGTTCATCAGGGAACTGAACGTCTGGCGCTTGCCTGGAAAATGTCTGGTGATCGGCCGCATGGACATGGCTGTTACCCGTTGTTCGACCGATGATGCCTTCAGCGCTGATCTTCAGTTCGCTGCCGCCTCCGTAGATGCACACGCCTTTCCTGGCCTTGATATTGATCCAGTCCGTGGTGCTGATCAGCTCCAGGACCTTGTTTGCCAGTAGTTCAAGTGTGCCGTCCTGCGCCGCGATTTCGATGTCTCCGCGCGCGGCGATGTGCTTGATGCCGCCATCGTTCGCAAACATGCTGATGCCCCGGGCGGCGCGCACCGCGGTTTTTCCGCCGGCAGTCAGGCAGGTGTCGGCAGCCGTGATCAGGTCAGCGTTTTTTTCGGCACCGAGAGCCAGGCTCTCGGCGCTCGCCATAATGATCCCGGCCGGTCCGCTGACGGCGACAATAGGGGCGCCGCCGGCGCTGCCGCCCGCGTTCGACGCGTTGGTACCGGCGTCCAGATGCCTGAGCTTATCGACCAGCTGCGTCAGCAGCGGGCCGCTGGCAGGGTCCCTGGCATGGGTTTCCGCGAGTTTCGCCAACTGGGCCGCAATATCGCGCAGGCCGTCTGCGAGACCGATCAGTTCGCCCCGGTCCAGTTGTTTGCCTTCGGCCTGTTGACGGCTTTCGGCGGTGATCAGTACGCCTTTGCCGCCGCGAATTGCGACGGCCTTGTCGCTGCGTAGCTCCACTCCTTCGCCGCGAGGCTTGCTGCTGCCATCCCTGGGATGGGTGAGCCAGCCCAGATTCAGTTGCGAAGCGCCATCGTCGCTTGCAAGCTGGGCGCTGATTTCTCGTGGCGTATCGTCGAACCGTAGCCGGTTGACACGCGATCCTTGGATCTCCTGACTGCACATGCCGGATAAGAAGCGGGTCAGTGGCAAATTGGCGCGCTGGCTTAACGGGGGCGGCAGGGCACTCCCGTTGAACAACTGGCAGATGATGATCGGTTTGTCCGGATCGCCCCCGAGAAAGGCCACCAGGACCTCGGTGCCGACCCTGGGAAGCGTCAGTGTGCCGCAATGCGAACTTGCGCTGCCGGCCCAATTTGTGGCCACTCGCACCCAGGCGGAATCCGCTTCGGTGTTCGAGGCACCGGCACCATGCGCGTGCTCATGATTTGCTGGACGCGTCGCCGGGAAGCGAATCTTCACACGGCCATACGTATCGCAATGAACGACATCGTTTTCTCCGCCGACCACGATGGCGCTTTGCAGGCCGGGATCACGCAGATCGGTGCGCGGGTCGAACGCAGGAACAATGGGAATCGCACGCCGCACCGCTTCGAAGCGCATCTGGAAAGGCGTTGCCTGGCCGTCGTGCGCAAAATCCGACAATGCGTTCGCGCTGCCATGCCAGCCATTCGAAGCAAATAGCTGTCGTACCTGTTCTTCCAGATTCCTTGGCAGGTTGTTTCGTGCTTTGATGTCGACCGAGAGGATGACGAAATCGCGCTCGCCGGGGGGATGACGATCGATCTCCGGGTGATTTTCGAGCGTGAAGTACTCGCCTGCCCGGAAATCGCGAACGCTTCCTTCGCCCGTGAAGCACTTCATATCGAGTTCTTCGCTCTGCATTCTGAGCAGGCCAAGGCGGTACAGGTCCCGGTCGTCTGCCGCCACATGCGGCGACTCGACAATGAACTGCTGCAGGCCAGCCGCTAACTGGTTGCCAGACTGGCCTTGATCTGCTTTGACTGGCACGTCGGCCGCCATCCGCGGTGTGCTTCCCGGCTGCTTGTAATCCCAGCTGAAAATACTGGCGTTGCCCGCCCGGAGCTTGCGTTCAGCGTTCCAACGGGTCACGGAATCGCGCTGCTCGGTAGCATCGTCACGGTGATATCGGACGATGCCGGCCTGATTTTGCTCGAGCTTGCTCTGTGCATCGAAGAGTACCAGCGTATGGCCCATGGTCGATGCGGAAACCGTATCGGTTTCTTGACAGGATCGGCTGCGACCGGGACGAAAAAACCAGGCTATGCCGGAACGCTTCAATAGCCGCCGTACAAATGCAGAGTCTGATTCGTTGAATTGAATGATTTGCTCGCGCTCCGGATAAGTATCCAGACGGAAGCCGGATGCGAATTCGAAGTCGAAGCTGGCGGCCAGTACATGATTGATCTGACGCCATTCGCTCAGCAAGATACCGACAACCTGCGGCCAACTCAGTCGGCGGAAAACACGTGTGTTGACACGCTGCTCCATGATCGCCAGGGCGTCACGGATAACCAGCAGGTAGCTGGCAATCCCACCATCGCACTCACCCGCATGTGCCTCCGTCACCAGGCCACTGATAGTACGGATCTGCCCTCGATCGGTAACGAATTCGAGACTGGCAGGCAGGCCAATGAAATTCTTCAGCTGCAGCCTGCCGGACGTGGCCACACAGTGGATGCGGTATTCGAATCCATCGCAAACCGACTCAGTCCCACTAACAAATTGCGGAAGAAGAACGTCACTTACTGAATTTTTTCGATAAAAGAGCTTTAACCGAATAGGCCGATTGTTGGTATCCAGAGACTTTTCTACCAGCATAAAGCTGCTGAGCTCGTTATCAATGTCCACGGCATTCTCCGCTGTTTCACATCGGAACAAGCGTGCATTTTGGCATTCTACAAAGGATGAAAGTTGAGAATGAGCAAGGTCTCCGAGATGCGACAGGGAAAGGTATCGTCTACGCCACGGTGCCCGCGCGCACCGTGGCTCATGGACAGTCTGCCTATCCTTTATAATTTTTTCCTGATCACTTACCGGGCACCGCCATGACAATCACTCCAGCCACCGCGACAGCCCCCTGGTGGCGCGAAGCCATCATCTACCAGGTCTATCCCCGCAGCTACCTCGACACCAATGGCGATGGCGTAGGCGATCTACCAGGCATCACGAAGAAGCTCGACTACATCGCCAGCCTGGGCGTGGACATCGTCTGGCTGTCGCCATTCTTCAAGTCGCCGATGAAGGACTTCGGCTACGACATCGCGGACTACTGCGACGTCGACCCGCTGTTCGGTACGCTGGAAGACTTCGACGCGCTCATCGAAAAAGCCCACGGCCTCAAGCTGAAGATCATGATCGACCAGGTCATGTCCCACACGGCCGACGCCCACCCCTGGTTCGTCGAGAGCCGCGCCAGCCGCGACAATCCGAAGGCCGACTGGTACGTCTGGGCCGATCCACTCCCGGACGGCAATCCGCCGAACAACTGGCTGTCGGTGTTCGGCGGTTCGGCATGGCAGTGGGACACGCGGCGCCGCCAGTACTACCTGCACAATTTCCTCGCCAGCCAGCCGGACCTGAATTTCCACAACCCGCAGGTCCAGCAGGCGCAGCTCGACGCGCTGCGTTTCTGGCTGGAACGCGGCGTGGACGGCGTACGCATGGACGCCTGCAATTTCCATTTCCACGACCGCCAGCTGCGCAGCAACCCGCCGGCGACCGGGTCGGACAACATGATGGCGACCGAGGTGAATCCCTACGGCATGCAGGCGCACCTGTACGACAAGACCCAGCCGGAAAACATCGCCTTCCTGCAAAAGATAAGGAAGCTGCTCGACGAGTACGGTGCGATCTCGATCGGCGAGGTGGGCGCCGAGGATTCGCTGGCCGTCATGGCCGACTACACCTCGGGCGGCGACAAGCTGCACATGGCCTACAGCTTCAACCTACTGACGCCCGATTTCTCGGCCCGCCATATCCGCACCGTGGTCCAGGCGTTCGAGGCGCGCGTGCGCGGCGGCTGGGCGTCGTGGTCGGTGGGGAATCACGATGTCGTGCGCGTGATGACGCGCTGGGGCGGCCGCCAGCCGGCGCCGGCGCTGGCCAGGCTGGTCCTGGCGATGCAGCTGTCGCTGAAAGGCACGCCCTGCCTGTACCAGGGCGACGAGCTGGCCCTTGTGGAAGCGGACGTGCCCTACGAACAGCTGCGGGATCCATACGGGATCGCGTTCTGGCCCGAGTTCAAGGGCCGCGACGGTTGCCGCACGCCGATGCCGTGGGTAGTGGACGAACCGAACGCGGGGTTCACCAGCGGCACGCCATGGTTGCCGGTGGTGGCGCCGCATGTGGCGGCCGCCGTGTCGACGCAGGAGGCGGATAAGGATTCGCCGCTGAACTTCGCGCGCAGCTTCATGGCCTGGCGCCGCCGGCAAGCGCAGCTCACGCGCGGCGATATCGCCTTTTTCGACGCGCCGGAGCCGGTGCTGGCACTGCGCCGCGAATTGGGTGGCGCCCCTGTCATGCTGGCTGCTTTCAACCTGTCGAACCAGCCGGTGTCGTTCGAATGGCCGGAAGCCGAGCAGGCCAACGACGTGGAAGGCCACGGCCTGCCGGGTACTCGAACCGGCGCACACGTGACACTGCCGCCGTATGGCGCCTGGTACGGTAACGTAAAGGCGGGGTGATACGTCACGCCGCCGTGCTGCGCTTGGTCCGCTGGGCGCCGCGTTGGCGGCCGCGCCAAGGTATGCAGCGGCTGCATCGAATTTGTTCGCATCAGAAAAAATGCACATAGGCATTTATTGGTGAAATGTTATAAACTTTCGGCTCTTCGTTGTACAACCGTTGAGTGCCGATCACCATCATGAACAAGAAATACACGAGTGCCGCAGCCGCGTTGGGCGCCGTCGCTTTTGGCGGTCCTTTCCTGAGCCTGTTTCCGATTGTCCGGCTCGCAGCGGCCGCAGCGGACTGGTATGCCGAGAACTACGGCGACAGCGCCCGGCGTACGCAGGAACAGGACATCGAAAAGGCAAAGAACAAGGCGCGCGAGGAGGGGCGTAACGAAGCCAAGGCGGAGTACGCCGTCAGGATGGAAGCGCTGCTGCGCACCGCCGCGCAGCGGGCGGCCTACGACGACTTGAACATTGCGCTCTACACGGTCGGCATCTCGTGCCTCGCCCACTGCGGCGCAGCCGACAGGGCGAACGTCACGACGATCAAGGAGATCGTGTTCGGCGCCTCTCACGGCGCGCTGCCCGGCAAGTTGCGCAAGGCGGTGGACGAGGTCGATGCGGCCCCGCCGAACCTGGCGACGGCCAGGGCGCGCGCGCGCAGGATCGCACCGGACAAGGAGGCACTGTTCGAAGACATGGTCGCCCTGGCCGCCACCCTGGCCGACGAGGAGCGCGAACACGGCCTGGAAGCGGCATGGGCCGTATCCCGCGCAGCCTGAAGGAGGCCCGGGATGAACGACACCATCGCACGGTTCCCGCAACGCAGGCAGTTGCAGCAGGCTGCCGCCAGGCGCCCCAGGCTGGTCGCATTGCCGGCGCGGGCGGATGCGCCGCAGCCCTTGGACCAAGCCTTCATCGACGCGCCAAGCCTGACCGAAATGGAAGCCGACGGAAACGGCGCCGATGTCGGTGCGCAGGCCAGGGCATTGCTGGCCGAACTGGCCGACGGTCATCACCGGCAACGCTTCGACGCCATGCTGGCGGAGATGCAGGGTACGGTCTTGCAGACCGTCGCCGGCGCCTTCGGCTTGGGCAAACTGGTCAGCGCCTACGACCGCGAGGGCGGTGCCGTCGACACGGTCCATAACGTGCGGCATGGCGTGTTCGCGACCGATGAGGAGCGCCGGCGTTTCGACGGCCGCGAAGCGTACGACACCACCGCGGCCCACTCTCACAAGGCTTACAAGGACGCTAACGCGGCCATGAAAGCGCGACGCGACGCCGGCACGCTGGTCGACAGCTATACCGGGCAGGCGATCGGCGCGCACCACAAGAACGATGCGCAACTGGGCGCGAGCCTGGACCATGTGGTTGCCGCGAAGAACGTCCACGACGACGCGGGCCGGGTCCTGGCCGGCCTGGACACGGCCAACCTGGCCAACGTCGGGGACAACCTCACGGCCACCACGCGCACGGTCAACTCCAAGAAGCGGACCTTGCGCGCCGCCGAACTGGCCGACCGGCTGCAGCGCGACGCCGGCGCGCGCCAGGCGCGGCTGGCCGAGCTCGACGCGGGCAAGGCATCCTGGACCGACAAGGAGCGCAAGGAGCACGCGAAACTCAAGGCGCAGGATGCCGTGGACGCCGAGCGTTTGCTGGACAAGGAAGCCCGGGCACGGGCCGCGATCGACAGCGAAGTCAATCGCACCTACTACACGAGCGGCAAGTTCGTGCGCGCAGCGGCCACCGTCGGCGTGACCGAGGGCGCCAGGATGGGCGTGCAGCAGGCGGTCGGTGTCGTGGTGGTCGAGTTCCTGGCCGGTGCGCTCGCGGAAGTGAAAGACCTGTACCGCCGTGGCCGCAGCGAAGCGAGCTTCATGGCGGAAATCGGCGTCCGCCTGCGCCGTGTCGGCGAGCGTGTCGCCGGCAAATGGAAGAGCGCATTGGCCGGAATGCGCGACGGCTTCATCGCCGGCCTGCTGTCGAGCATCGCGACGACCCTCATCAATGCCTTCGTGACCACGGCGCAGCGCGCCGGACGCATGATTCGCGAGGGGCTGATGTCGCTGCTGCGCGCCGTCAAGCTGCTCCTGGTGCGTCCAGATGGCATGACGCGGCAGGAATCGATGCACGAGGCGTCGAAGGTGCTGGTCGGCACGGCGATCCTGGTCGGCGGCCTCGCACTGGAGGAGGTGGTCAGCAAGCAGCTGGCGCTCGTCCCGGGCCTGGGTGTCGTGGCCGAGGCGGGCACGGCTGCGGTGGTCGGCGCGGTGACGGCGATCGCCACCGGTTTTGCGGTATACCTGCTCGACAAGGCCGACCTGTTCAACGTCAATGAGGCCAAGCGTACGATCGCCATCGGGCGCGCGCTCGACGAGCGCCTGGCGGCCTCGTTCGAGGCGCTGGAATCCGGTGCCGTTTCCCTTGGCGCCTGACGCCTGACGGCAGGGTGGTCACGCCGTGCCCACCCTGCGACGATCAGGCAATCAAGCGGTAGCGCTGCGCTGCGTTTGCTCGCCCTGGGCACGGCGGTCGGTGCCCCGGCGCTCGTCCGGCAGCGCCAGGTCGACCGGCTGCGCGTGCCAGATGTCCTCGGCATACTCGCCGATCGCCCGGTCGGACGAGAACGTGCCCATGCCCGCTACGTTCAGGATCGCCTTGCGGGTCCAGGCGTCGGGCTGGCGGTACAGGGCGTCGACCTCGTCCTGGGTGGCGACGTAGCTGTCGTAGTCGGCCAGCAGCAGGTAGTGGTCGCCCCACGTGACCAGGGCGTCGTAGATGCCCTGGAAACGGGCCCTGTCGTCGGGCGAGAAGGCGCCGCCGCGGATCTGCTCGAGCACCTGTGCCAGTTCCGCATTCCGCTCGACGACCTGGCCCGGCTGGTAACCCTGGGCGCGCAGCGCGTCGACTTCGTCGGTGGTCATCCCGAAAATGAAGATATTGTCGGCGCCGATGTGTTCACGCATTTCGACGTTGGCGCCGTCCAGGGTGCCGATGGTCAGCGCGCCGTTCAGCGCGAACTTCATGTTGCCGGTGCCCGAGGCTTCGGTGCCGGCGGTGGAAATCTGCTCCGACAGGTCGGCCGCCGGCATGATGATTTCCGCCAGGCTGACGCTGTAGTTCGGGATGAACACGACCTTCAGCTTGTCGCCCACGCGCGGGTCGTTGTTGATCGTCGTGGCCACGTCGTTGATCAGCTTGATGATCTGCTTGGCCATGTGATATGCCGACGCCGCCTTGCCGGCGAAGATCACGGTGCGCGGCACCCAGCCGGCGTCCGGGTCGGCGACGATGCGGTTGTAGCGCGTGATCACGTGCAGCACGTTGAGCAGCTGGCGCTTGTATTCGTGGATGCGCTTGACCTGCACGTCGAACAGCGAGGTCGGATCGATCGTGAGGCCGAGGTTGTCCGCGATCCACTTGGCCAGGCGCTGCTTGTTGACCAGCTTGGCGGCGCGGAAGTGCAGGGCGAACACCGGGTCGTCGGCGCCGTCGCGCAGGGCCGCGATCCGGTCGAGGTGGCGGCGCCAGTCGCGGCCGATGCGCTCGTCGATCAGCGCCGACAGGGCCGGGTTGGCCTGCGATAGCCAGCGCCGCGGCGTGATGCCGTTGGTCTTGTTGTTGAAGCGGTCCGGGAACAGCCGGGCGAAGTCGGCGAAGATCGATTGCTTCATCAGGTCCGAGTGCAGGGCCGAGACGCCGTTGACCTTGTGGCTGGCCACCACCGCCAGGTAACCCATGCGCACGCGGCGCTCGCCGTTCTCGTCGATCAGCGACACGCGGCGCATCAGCTCGACATCGGCGCCGAATTCGGCGGTGATGCTGTCGATGAAGATCTTGTTGATGTCGAAGATGATCTGCAGGTGGCGCGGCAGGATGTGGCCCAGCATGCCGACCGGCCAGGTTTCCAGCGCTTCCTGCATCAGCGTGTGGTTGGTGTAAGAGAACACCTTTTGCGTGATCGCCCAGGCGCGCGGGAAGGCGAGCCCGTGCTCGTCGATCAGGATGCGCATCAGTTCCGGTACGGCCAGCACCGGATGGGTGTCGTTCAGGTGGATGGCGACGTGCTCGGGCAACTGGTCGAAATCGCTGTGCTTTTCGAGGAAGCGTCCGACGATGTCCTGCAGGCTGGCGGCACAGAAGAAATACTCCTGGCGCACGCGCAGCTCGCGCCCGGCCTGCGTCGAATCGTCCGGGTACAGCACGCGCGAGACGTTTTCGGACGCGTTCTTTTCTTCCACCGCGCCGACGTAATTGCCCTGGTTGAAGGCCGACAGGTTGAATTCCCGGTCGGCCTTGGCCGACCACAGCCGCAGGAGGTTGGTGGCCTCGGTGGCATAGCCGGGGACGATGGTGTCGTAGGCCATCGCCATCACGTCGTGGGTGTCGACCCACTTCACCTTGTCGCCGTCCTGCGTAGTGCTGACTTCAATGCGGCCGCCGAAGCGTACCCGGTATTGCACGTCGCGGCGTTCGATCTCCCAGGGGTTGCCGCCGGCCAGCCAGTAATCCGGCATTTCCACCTGGCGGCCGTCGACGATCTGCTGCTTGAACATGCCGTAGTCGTAGCGGATGCCGTAGCCGACGCCCGACAGGGCCAGCGTTGCCATCGAGTCGAGGAAGCAGGCGGCCAGGCGGCCCAGGCCGCCGTTGCCGAGGGCGGCATCCGGTTCGAGGTCGGGCAGCGCCGCCAGGTCGACGCCGAGTTCCCGCAGCGCCTGGCCGACGTCTTCATGCAGGTCCAGCGCCAGCAGGGCGTTCGTGAACGTGCGGCCGATCAGGAATTCGATCGACATGTAATACACGCGCTTGGCATCCTGCCGGGACTGGGCGTGCTCGGTCTTGATGCGGCGTTCCAGCAGGCGGTCGCGCACCGCCAGGGCGGTGGCGTGCAGCCAGTCGCGCGGCTGCGCCATGGACGGGTCCTTGCCCATCGTATACACCAGTTTGCTGGCGATTGAACGCTTGAGGTTGGCGACGTTGCCGGACGGGTCGTCTTGATTGAGGTCGGTAAGATTCATTGCAGTTGCGTTCAAGGTAAGAGTGAGCGGCGACACCTCGTGTCGCCAGTGCGCGTTGTTCACGTGCCGATTTGTTGGTATAGCTCCAGGTATTGCTTGGCGGCTGCATCCCAGTCGAAATGTTCTTGCATGCCGCGCCCTTGCACCTCTTTCCAGTCGGCGTCGCGCCGGTACAGCGCGAACGCGCGGCGCACGGCGGCGGCCATGCCGGCGTCGTCGAAGCTGTCGAACACGAAGCCCGTCGCCAGGGCGTCGCCGATGTTCTCGAGCGAGCTGTCGACCACCGTGTCGGCCAGGCCGCCGACCCTGCGCACCAGCGGCAGGGTGCCGTACTTGAGGCCGTACAACTGGGTCAGTCCGCAGGGCTCGAAACGGGATGGCACCAGGATCACGTCGCCGGCGGCGATCAGGCGGTGCGACAATTGCTCGTCGTAGCCGATGCGTACCGCCACCGATTGCGGGTGCGCGGCGGCGGCGGCCTGGAAGGCGGCTTCCAGCGCGGCATCGCCGCTGCCCAGCAGCATGATCTGCCCGCCGCGCTGGACGATCAGGGGCAGGGCGGCCAGCACCAGGTGCAGGCCTTTTTGCTCGGTCAGGCGGCTGACCACGACGAACAGCGGCGCCTCGTCCTGGATGGCCAGGCCGGCTTCGCGCTGCAGCGCCGTCTTGCAGGCCCGCTTGCCGGCGACATCGCCGATGCCGTACTGCCTGGCGATCAGCTTGTCGGTGGCCGGGTTCCAGACCGCGTCATCGACGCCATTCAGTATGCCGGCAAGATCGGCGGTCCTGGTGCGCAACAGGCCGTCCAGGCCGCAGCCCTGTTCGGCGCCCTGGATCTCGCGCGCATAGGTCGGGCTCACCGTGGTGATCTTGTCGGCGAAGAACAGGCCGGCCTTCAGGAAGGATACCTGGCCGTGGAATTCGACGCCGTTGATGTCGAAGAAATGCGCCGGCAAGTCCAGGTAGCCAAACACGTGGCTGGGAAAATTACCCTGGTAAGCCAGGTTGTGGATCGTCTGCACGCTGCCGGCCAGCTTGCGGCCGCTCGCCTGCTCGGCCGCCTTCAGGTAGGCCGGCGCCAGCCCGGCGTGCCAGTCGTGCGCATGCACGACCTGCGGTTGCCAGGACGGGTCGAGTCCTTCCGCCAGGCGCGCGGCCATCCAGCCCAGCAGGGCAAAGCGCTGGACATTGTCGGGATAGGCCTGGTTGTCGCCATCCGCGTACGGATTGCCCGGCCGGTCGTACAGTGACGGGGCGTCGATCACGTAGGCCGCGACCCCGCTGTCGGGCAGCGCGCCCCGGTACAGCCGGATCGTCTCGGCGCCGAACGCGGGGCCCAGCTCGGCCACCAGTTGCTGGCCGAGGATGCCGGCGCGCAGGGCGGGGAAGCCGGGCACCAGCACGCGCGCATCGCAGCCGGTGCCGGCTTGCGCGGCGGGCAGGGCGCCTGCCACGTCCGCCAGGCCGCCGGTTTTCAGCAGTGGATAAATTTCAGTACAAACGTGTAATACCCGCATCATGATTCCTGTGTCCCGTCCAGTCGATATGCTGCCGCGCCGGCGGCGCCGCGTCGGTGCGGCGCCTTACTTTATTTTATTTACGGCGCTCTTCAAAGCTTGTTCAGCATTTCCGTGGTCACCAGCACCACGCCGTTTTCGCTGCGGTGGAAGCGCTGCGCATCCAGTTCCGGATCCTCGCCGATGACCATCCCCGCCGGGATCTTGCAGCCGCGGTCGATGACCACCTTGGTCAGGCGACAGTGCTGGCCGATCTCGGAATGCGGCAGGATCACGGCCTGGTCGATGTGGCAGAACGAGTGTACCCGGACGTTGGAAAACAGCACCGAGGCCGCGACGTGCGAACCCGACACGATGCAGCCGCCCGATACCAGCACGTTGACCGCCATGCCGGGATTGCCGGCGGCGTCGTGCACGAACTTGGCCGGCGGCAGCTGTTCCTGGTGGGTCCAGATCGGCCAGTCAGCGTCGTAGATGTTGAGTTCCGGCGAAATCGAGGCCAGGTCCAGGTTCGCCGACCAGAAGGCGTCGACCGTGCCGACGTCGCGCCAGTAGGCCGGCACGCCGTCGCCGGTGGGGATGCAGGACATGCTGAACGGATGCGCCACCGCGCCGCCCGCGGCGACCACGCGGGGGATGATGTCCTTGCCGAAGTCGTGGGTCGATGCGGTATTGGCGACATCGTCGTTCAACAGTTGATACAAATACTGGGCGTTGAAGATGTAGATCCCCATGCTCGCCAGCGTGGTATCGGGCTTGCCGGGCATGGTGGGCGGATCGGCCGGCTTTTCCACGAAGTCCGTGATCCGGCGCTGGTCGTCGACCGCCATCACGCCAAAGGCGGACGCTTCCGCCTTCGGCACTTCGATGCAGCCGATGGTGCAGGTGGCGCCGGTCGCCACGTGGTCCTGCAGCATCAGCGAATAATCCATCTTGTAGATATGGTCGCCGGCCAGGATGACCACGTACTCGGGGTTATATGAACTCAGGATGTCGATGTTCTGGAAGACCGCGTCGGCGGTGCCGCGGTACCAGTGATCCTCGTTGACGCGCTGCTGGGCCGGCAGCAAATCGATGAATTCGTTCTGGTCGCCGCGCAGGAAGCTCCAGCCGCGCTGCAGGTGGCGCAACAGGGAGTGCGATTTGTACTGCGTGACCACCCCGATCCGGCGGAAACCCGAATTGATGCAGTTCGATAGGACGAAATCGATGATGCGGAACTTGCCGCCGAAATACACGGCAGGCTTGGCGCGGCGGTCCGTCAATTGCTGCAGGCGCGAACCGCGGCCGCCGGCCAGTACCAGGGCGACCGCGCGTTCCGGCAAGCGGTGCGTGAGCTGGTTCTTCCTTCTTTCGGGCTGCCGTTGGATCAGCTCTTTCATGTTGCCTCCACTGTTTTTATGATCGATGACACGATTGATAATCTGTTCAAGTCCAGGACTGCGCCAGCAGCAGCACGGCATGCGCCGGCACGGCCAGCGCGCCGCCGGCGTCGTGCGGCGCCGATGCGGGATCGGCGCTGTCGACCAGCGCGCGCCAGGTGCCCGGCGGCAGCGTGAAGTCGACCGGCTGCGGCTGCGCGTTCACCAGCAGCAGGCAGGTTTCGTCGCCGGCCTGCCCTTCGACCTGGGCGCTCATGCGGATGCCGATGCAATGGTCGCCGCCGTTCCAGGCCGCGTCGTCCATGGCCGCGCCGTCCGGCTTCAGCCAGGTGATGTCGGGATGGCCGTCGGCTTGCACCGCGCCGCTGTACCAGCCCGGGTGGCGCAGGGCGCGGTAACGCCGCCGCAGTGCGACCAGTTGTCCGGTGAATTCGGCCAGGGTCCGGTCGGCATGCTGCCAGTCCAGCCAGGACAGGGCGTTGTCCTGGCAGTAGGCGTTGTTGTTGCCCCGCTGGGAATGGCCGATGTCGTCGCCGGCCAGCAGCATCGGCGTGCCTTGCGAAAACAACAGCGTCGCCATCAATGCGCGTTGCAGGCGCGCCCGCAATTGCAGCACGTCGCCGTTTTCGGTGGCGCCTTCCACGCCGCCATTCCAGCTGAGGTTATGCTGGTGGCCGTCGCGGTTATGCTCGCCGTTGGCTTCGTTGTGCTTGTCGTCGTAGCTGACCAGGTCGCGCAGGGTGAAGCCGTCGTGGGCGGTGATGAAATTGACGCTGGCCGCGGGCAGGCGCCGGTTGTGGAACGTCGGGTGCCGGAACACGTCGCTCGATGCCGCGAAGCGCCGCGCGAATTCGCCCAGCGCGCCGACCGGCGCCTGGTGATGCAGCCAGAACCCGCGCATGGTATCGCGGTACTTGTCGTTCCATTCGAACCAGCCCGGCGGGAATTGGCCGAGGCGGTAGCCGCCCGGACCGATATCCCAGGGCTCGGCGATCAGCTTGACGCGCGCCAGCACCGGGTCCTGGCGCAGCGCGGCCAGGAATGCGGCGGCACTGGAGAAACCGTCGGCATCGCGCGCCAGGATCGTCGCCAGGTCGAAACGGAAGCCGTCGACGTGCATGGCCTCGACCCAGTAGCGCAGCGAATCCATCACCAGTTGCAGCACGCGCGGTTCGGCCAGGTTCAGGCAATTGCCGCAGCCGGTCCAGTTTTCGTACGCGGCGGGATTTTCGGCCTGCAGGTGATAGTAAAGGGCATTGTCGATCCCTCGGAAACTCAGCGTCGGCCCGGCTTCGTCGGTCTCGGCGGTGTGATTGTAGACCACGTCGAGCACGACCTCGATGCCGCGGCCGTGCAGGGCCTTGACCATGTCGCGGAACTCCGAGATCGGCGTGCTGCCGGGCTGTCCGGACCAGTAGCGGCGCTCGGGCGCAAAGAAGCCGATGCTCGAATAACCCCAGTAATTCGAGAGGCCCATCTGCTGCAGGCGCATCTCGTCGGCGCGCGCATGGACCGGCAGGATGCTGAGCGTGGTCACGCCCAGCCGCTGCAGATAATCCAGCACGGCCGGCTGCGCCAGCCCGGCATAGCTGCCGCGCAGCGGCGCCGGCACCTCGGGGTGCAGCTTGGTGAAACCCTTGACGTGTATTTCGTACAGGACGGTATCGGCCGGCGCCACGCGCGGCGCTGCGTCGCCACCCCAGTCGTAGTCCTCGTGCACGACTTGCGCCTTGAGGGCGATGTGCGCGTTGTCGGACGGGTCGGGCTCGCCGGGGGCATCGGCGGCGTGGCCCTGGAAGCCCGGCTGCGCCAGGTAGTCGCCGACCAGCGCGCGCGCGTAGGGGTCGAGCAGCACCTTGTTGGCGTTGAAGCGGTGGCCCTCGTGCGGCGCGTAGGGGCCGGCGACGCGGTAGCCATACACCTGGCCGGGCGCGGCGCCGTCGAGGTAGCCGTGCCAGACGCCATCCTCGCACGCGGGCATGCGCAGGCGCGCCAGTTCCCGCAGGCCCTCGGGGTCGAACAGGCACAGGTCCACCGCTTGCGCATGCGGCGCCACCAGCGCGAAATTCACGCCGCGGCCGTCCCAGCGGGCGCCCAGCGGATACGCCGCGCCCGCGCGCAATGCCGGTTCATGCACGATCGCCCCCGTCATTCGCTACGCTCCAGTGTCAGCATGATCGTCGCCAGCGGCGGCACCGTCAGGCTCAGCGAATGGTCGCGGCCGTGCGCGCCGACCGCCTCGGTCTGCACGCTGCCATTGCCCATGCCGCTGCCGCCATAGCGCGTGTCATCGGTATTCAGGATGTCGGTATAGCGTCCCGGCTGGCCGACGCCGATGCGGTAGCCATGGCGTGGCACCGGCGTGAAATTCGACACGACCACGACAGCATCGCCATTGTCGGCCTTGCGGATGAACGAGAACACCGAATTGTCGCGGTCTTCATGCGTGATCCATTCGAAGCCGTGCGCTTCGACGTCGAGCTGGTGCAAAGCAGGGTGGCGCTGCTGGACGCCATTCAGGTCGCGCACCAGGCGCTGTATGCCCCCGTGCAGGGGATTGTCGAGCAGGTGCCAGTCCAGGCTGCGGTCGACGTTCCATTCGCGCGCCTGGGCAAATTCGCCGCCCATGAACAAGAGCTTCTTGCCGGGATGGCCCCACATGAAACCGTAATAGGCGCGCAGGTTGGCGAAGCGCTGCCATTCGTCGCCGGGCATGCGCTCCAGCAGCGATCCCTTGCCGTGCACGACCTCGTCGTGCGACAGCGGCAGCACGAAGTTTTCGGTAAAGGCATAGGCCAGGCCGAAGGTCATCTTGTCGTGATGGTAGCGGCGGTTGATCGGGTCTTCCTGCATGTATTTCAGCGTATCGTTCATCCAGCCCATGTTCCACTTGTAGTGGAAACCCAGGCCGCCCATTTCCAGCGGGCGGGACACGTTCGGGAAGCTGGTCGATTCTTCCGCCATCATGGCGGCTTCCGGACGCTCGGCGCACACCACCTGGTTGGCGCGGCGCAGGAAGTCGATCGCCTCCAGGTTTTCGCGGCCGCCGAAGCGGTTCGGAATCCATTCGCCTTCCTTGCGGCTGTAGTCGCGGTACAGCATCGACGCCACCGCATCCACGCGCAAGCCGTCGATACCGAAACGCTCGATCCAGTACAGCGCATTCCCCACCAGGTAATTCAGCACTTCCTTGCGCCCGTAGTTGTAGATCAGCGTATTCCAGTCCTGGTGAAATCCTTCGCGCGGATCGGCGTGTTCGTACAGGTGGCTGCCGTCGAAACGGGCCAGGCCGTGCGGATCGGAAGGAAAATGCCCCGGCACCCAGTCCAGCAGCACGCCGATGCCGTTGGCGTGGGCGGTTTCGACGAAATAGCGGAAATCCTCCGGCGTCCCGAAGCGCGAGGTCGGCGCATACATCCCGACCGGCTGGTAACCCCAGGAACCGTCGAACGGATGTTCGCTCACCGGCATCAGCTCGATGTGGGTAAAGCCGAGGTCCTTCGCATACGGAATCAGCTGCGCCGCGAGTTCGCGGTACGTCAGCCAGCGGTTGCCGTCCTCGGGAACGCGGCGCCAGGAGCCCAGATGCACCTCGTAGATACTGATCGGGGCATTCAGGGCGTTGGCCGCCCGGCGCGCACCCGACGACGGAAACACCGGCGGCAGGGCACCGACCACCGAGGCCGTGTCCGGCCGCAATTCGGCGCGGAAGGCGAAGGGATCGGCTTTCAGCAGCAGCTCGCCGCCCTGGGCCTTGATCTCGAATTTGTACAGGTCGCCCGCAGCGAGCTGTGGAATGAAGATTTCCCAGATGCCGGATGCGCCGCGCGCGCGCATCGCGTGGCGCCGACCATCCCAGTTGTTGAAATGCCCGACCACCGACACGCGCCGGGCATTCGGGGCCCAGACCGCGAACACGACGCCGGCGACGCCATCGATCTTGACCGGATGCGCACCCAGCTTTTCGTAAGGGCGGTAATGCGTACCTTCCGCAAACAGCCACAGATCCATCTCGCCCAGGATGGGCGGGAAGCGATACGGGTCTTCCATTTCCTGCTGGTGCGTGCCCCAGTCGACTCGCAAGCGGTAGGCAAACGGATTCTTGCGCCGCGGGATGGCGCCGGCAAACACGGCGCTGCCATCGACCGGCTTCAAGCTCGCCAGCTTGCGGCCGCTTTTGGTATCGATCAGGTCGACCGCAAGCGCCCCTGGCAGCAAGGCGCGCACGACCAGTTCACCATTGTGCCGGTGCATGCCGAGGACGGAAAACGGGTCGGAATGGTCGCCCTGCATCAGGGTGGCGATGCTTGCCTGGTCAAATGTCATACGTGTGATGGAGAGGGTTGCCGGCCGTGGGGCTTGGGCGGGATGGACTGCCGGTCATTGCCAACATGTTTTCTTTCGGATCGAGAAGCGAGGCCGCCATTGGGCACCGGCATGGTCGCTCTGATGAATGACGAGCGCCTGCCACTGGTGGGCAATCACGGGGCGCCATGTTCTTTGCATAATGATACTATTTTAACTTTTCGGCGTGACGAAGGGTGAAAATGCGCTGTCAATCGTGCGACACGAATCGGGTACGCTTGGCGAGCGTAACCGTGCAGCGGTTCGACGCGGATACGAAAAAAACCGCGCTTACCCTTGCCTGGTCAGGGTGAGGCGGCAGGGAAGCATGTAGTGGAGAGATGTTTATCGTCTCTCCCTTCGCAAAGGCGCGTTTCGGGCCAAGTGCAGGACAGGTGAGCGATCACGGTAGCATCTCTCGCTCTCATCGTGCAGGGTTCAGTTTGGCTTCGCGCGCCAATACGGCTTCCACGGTCAGGGCGGACTTCGGATAGGTGCGCGTGAAGACCGGCGCCAGGCGATAGGGCGACGCATCCGGGTCATCGTCGCCGTCCACGGCCAGTTTGTTCCAGGTGACGGTGATGTTGCCCTTGTCATGGTAGCTCTCGCCGACACGCTTGTCCGCGACCACGAAATAGAGTCCGCCCGGACGCGACACGACGATGCCGTCGGCGAGCGTGACGTCGGCACCCACGCCGCTCTGCCAGGGAAAAGCGCGTTCGCCCGACTTGCGGATGACCGCGACCTGGTTCCAGGCCTGGTCCTTCCCTTCTTTGAAATAGAAGCTGTAGCTGCGGTGGAAGCGCACGGTGTCCTGGTAAGTGCCGACTACCAGCATCAGCTTGCCACCCAGCGCCGGCCATTGGTGCAGGCCATCTTTCATGGGCGGCATCTCGGCGGCCTGGGGGCTTGCGGACAACAGCAGGACTGCGAGCAGGCCGGCGATGATTTTTAGCATTTGCATGTTATGGATGTTCAGCCGCCAATACGTTCAAGGTATTCGCCTTCGCAGGCCGATGCATCGCCGTGCCCCCGTCCGCTCGACGAATCCGTGCAAGCGAGCGTGCGTTGCCCGCCACCGAGCCTGCGCGTAAAACGGTTGTGCACCTCGTGGCGCTGGCCGCCGGTCTCGCCCGGATACGTACCGGCCCAGTCGAACTGGTAGCCGCCGGCAAGGCGCTTCAGTACCGGGGGCGGATTGGCGTCGGGCATCGCGTCGTCCTTGCCGCTTGCACTGGCACGCCAGATATCGCGCATCGTGGCGGTCGGTTGGTCGTACAGGTAGTAGGTCACGCTCTTGGCGTACCTACCAGGTTTGTATTCGAACGTGCGGCATACGCGCTTGAGCAGGATGTGCTCGCTCGACGCGTCCGTGACATACAAATTGTACTTTGGGCAGACCGTTCCGGCACCCTGGGCACCGGTTATCGCAAAGACGTGCTTGGATGCGGGGGTGGAGATGGTGAGGTGTCCTTCGGCGGGCGACAGGCGCAGGGTCATCCCGGCGCTGCGTACCACGTCGAGCGACAGGCTTTCCGGCCGTTCCGACGTGGAGTAGATGGGCAGCGCCCAGCGTTTGCGGTCATCGTCCGCGGCGCGCAGGGCTTTCTGCATCTGCTGGCCTGCTTCGATATGCTCTTCTTGCGGGTCCCTGCCGCTCGCAGTGTTGCCGCAAGGTGTGCTTGTGCATTGGAGTGTTGTGCCCGCCAGGGGCGGCAGCGGCGCAGTCATCGCCTTGCAATCGGCAATATCAACGAAGAGGAGGGTGAGGATGAGGAAGTGGTTCATGGTTGATGGCTAGTGCGATTGACGATGCATGCTAACAGCGGACTAAAGAGCGCCGACCGTGCTGGTCGCCATGTAAACAGAAAACCGCTCAGCATGGAAAATTGTCCAGGAGTCGTGATGTCATAGGCAGAGTCAGTGTTGTTATATAGCTTTACTTTTTGTCTCAAACCCGCCTATATTCACACGCTTGAACCCGACGTTATCATCGTCGCGGATACTCACTGTCTGTGAGCAAGGGCTTTGTTGCATAAATCCGTAAGCCATTGATTTTATTGAATACAAAAATTCAGGATGAATTTTATAATTCGTTGCTAAATCAAAGGCTTAGTGTTTATTTGTGCAACAAAGCAAAGTTTGCCAAGAAATGAGTATGCGCGAGTTTCGGCAACTTCTCCTTTCGTCGTGCGGGGCGGCGCCGGTGCTCCAGCTGACGGCGGTAGCAACCCAGAGCTAGTCCATTTGCTCCACCAGATACCATGTCGACGGCCTCTGCGCGAACGCCGCGCCGGCAACGGTCGATGGGGCGAACTCCGGATATACCTCGCCAAGCACTTCGAGTTGAGAACTTAACACGTTTTTGTATTCTGATTGCGTCGCAAACTCGAACATTTTCGCCTCATCACGCCACAGATTTGCCCGTCCAACCCACCGAAGGGCCGCTAGTCCAAGAGTGTTGAGCGTGTTGGCTGGACGCAATTCGCAACCGTGTATCCCGGTCCAGGCGAATTGCAGAGCCGCGTGCGGATCGTCGGCGGATACGTAGACACCCGTCTCGGGCGGAAGCCTACCGGTTTCCCCGACAATATCGCTGCGCACCCTGAATACGGGCCGGGCAGGATTTTCGGCAAGAAACTCCGGATAGTGGTACATGAAGGTGTAATCGTCCCAACGGTTATACGGATGGTAAAGGGTGCTGTCGATCGGTCCGGCGTAATAGTTGATGAGTTTGACGGCACCCTTGTAACGTTCTTCTTCCACATCGCTCGCCCACAGCATCGAGTACTGCTCGGCGCCGCGCAGGCACTGGTCCGTGTCGGTCGGCCGGTATTCCCCGAACGAACGACGCGCAATGTCGCCTGCGAGACTTTTTTGGAGGTCCTTCAGGAACGGCCAGGCATTGTTTGCCCAGTTGCTGCTTGTATCACGGTCCCCCCAGCGCTGATCCGCGACGAGCTGGTCGCGGCCCTGCGCCTTTGCAAGATCGAGCAGAGGATCGACAAGGCCGTCGATGAATTTTGTGACGATTGCATGCAGGAGTTTAAGGCGATCTGTCGATGCATAGCTGTACAGCATGGCCGCCTGAATCGAATGCCATTCGTCGAGCACAACGGAGTGAGTAGGATTTTTCATTTAAAGAAGAGCTTACGCTGCGATCATCCATTGCTGTAACGACATCGAACTGCAAGCGGTCATATAGGATTTGCAGCGTAACTGCGCACCCAAGTTTGCGCTGATCAGCGCTTCCGCCACCCGTACTACAAGTCCCTGAGTGTTCGTTGGTCGGTGCGGTACCTTGCTTTTACTCCGCTACAGCGTGACACAACTTAGAGAGCGGATTGCATAATGCGGTGGACTTCAAGGCTCATCAAGGACAGGCAATGCCCCAAGCGAGCTGCACAGCGCACGTTGTAGTTTTGAAGCGTCTTCAAGTGTAGAGAGAGGCAGTGTTGACTTGTAGGGCTTTTCAGTAGCATCGGCCGAAATTCCAGTCAATCGCATCTCGCCAGCGTCTACTTCGACAATAAGCGCTGCATCGAAACCTCTTGGGTGAGATTTGTCTCGGTACGATGCAAGAGATCTCGCCAAGCTCTTACGTTGCTTTGCTTCCGTGACGGCTGCAATAGCCAGATCCGCTGGAATTTTGTAGACACCGCTGGCAAAAAGAGCTTTCCCAATGTTGAGTGAGCCATCATCGCAACCAGCACTTGCACTACCTAGACGATAGTACTCCAAATATTATTTTGCAGGCGCAAGGGAAGCTTCCGCCGGCGGTGGTGAAATAACCAGATTACTACGTTCTTCCGTTACTTCTCTATCAACACTCAGTCCATCACCCACACTATTGATATCCCCTTTTCTAGCAGGAGCGCGACCCGGTCGGTATGCACCTCTCTCAAAGCTTTTGTTACTCAAAGCAATTTATCGATACTTAAACTGCTCATTGGGAAGCGAGGCCCAGCCAACTTTCGTAAAATTCCTAGATGTTCATGTATGTTAACGATGCGGATGTTTTCAATGCGTGCCTTACCACCAGTAACGAGCACCGGTTCGAAGCCGTACATTTCGTCTGGTCGGAGTGGACCAAGTGCTTTTAATGCTCGTGGAAAGAGAGGCTTACCATCTCTATCCAGCGCATCGGCATAAGACGGATCGCTGCCTGAAAAAAAGCCACGCAAGACCAAGTCCGGATTCTTGACGGGCTTTTTTAAATCACGCTCCAGACATAGAATCAAATGATCCGAAGCTACTATCTCGACACTCGGACCAGTTTTTTCGCCCCATAGGTACAACTTGCCGAAAGCAGTTCGCGCGATTACGTGGAACCTATCGATTTTTTCAAGCGGCGTGCCTATTAACCACTCTGCCAGCAATTCATCGAAATCATCGGGGTTAGCAATCCAGAAAATTCCTTGACCGAACCCAGACCATCCTTCCTCGGACCAATAGGCTAGTAATGCAGGTGGCATGGTCGAGCGCCATTTTGCTATTGTGGAGGCTAGTACAGTTACCCGAGAAGTAGCTTCTCCAAATTCTTCTATAAATAGTTGAAAATGCTCGTCGAGCATATTTTATCTGTTCGCGACACTGACTATTCAGTCTTACATGCCAGAACAAGCCTGGTCCAAAGGCGCCCCATCCATGCTCCTTCCAGTAATTCAACAGATGGTCAGGCAACTTTCCTTCAAAATATTTTTTTGGAGGGTGGTGGATATATCCTTGGCTCAAGCGCAGGAAGCGTAATTATGAGTAACTCGGAATCTTCGTCCATATGTCACGTAATTGTGGACTTAGAAGTTTTGAGTCCAAACGTTTTGGCAGTCCTGCAAACTGCTGAATTGAAGCGATTAGTCGTTGAGCGCCATTGCTGCAGATCAAAAAATCTAAAACTGCGATCACCTGTCGTTCTGACGATGTGAGCGCAGTCAGCGATTTTTGGAACTGCTTTTCCCGGTATACATTCTTCGGCTATTCACAGGTTGAAACGAACAGAATTTACAGATTTAGGCATCGCGGTGCCACGATCCAAAAGGGAGGGTTTATGCACAGTGCCGAAAGCAAGTGCACACCTGCGTAACGATTATGGAACGAATCGCCTTGTATCGATATGTATAACTTCTGTCTCACCAAGTTCAGCCAAGAAATGAAGGTGCTCTTCCAACTTGACTTTCACGAGAGAGTCCAGTCGCGCGGGGCCTCCCAACGACAAAGCAGGCTCAAAAGCATACATTTCGTCCATCTTTGTCGCTCCCAGTTTCTTTAGAGCCCGTTTGAACAATGGTTTTTCGTCTTTGTCTTCGAATTCAAGCGATGCCGGATCAATCTGACTTAGGAAAATACCAAGAGAAAAGTCTTCCTTTCCGGCTTGCACATGTTTATTAGGCGCAAATGTGTATACTGTATGCTCAAAAGGAATAATGTGCATGAACTTGCCATGTCCTTTTTTCCAAACGATCAGCTTGCCGAAAGCGCTTCTCCCAATGACGTAAGCATCGTCAATGTTTACAAGATTGTGGCACCACGCATCGAGCACATTCACAAAATCCGCTGGGTTTACAAGCCAAAACATACCGTTGCCAAAAGCACCCCAGCCATATTCCTTCCAGTAACTTAATAAAAGGTTTGGAAGTTGCTTTTCATACTTTTTAATCTGATCGGATGACGGATATATTCTGGGCTCCTGTCGTGGAAGCGCGCTTACTAGTCCCTCAAAATCTTCGTCCATTTAATCCGTGCCCTTTGCGATTTCATTTCTTTTTTTGGTTGAGCGGTGATCCCTAGTGTACAGTACTGTCTTCTGCTGCATATCTATCAATACTCAGCCCGTCATCGATACTGTCTATATTTTCTTGTCAAACAAGAACGTGGTCCGGTCGGTACGCACCTCTCTCAAGGCTCTTATTGCTCAAAGCGATTTTATCAATACTTTTCACAGCAATTTATCAATTTTTAAGTTCCTCATGGGAAAGCGTGGTCCAGCTAGCTGTCTTAATAAACTCAAGTGTTCACGAATTTTGACGATTCGTAAGTGATCGATGGTGAATCTGCCACCTAATAAAATCGCCGGCTCAAACCCGTACATCTCGTCTGGTTGCAACGGACCCAGTGTCGTCAGCGCCTGCTGAAATAGAGATTTTCCACCTTCATCTGATATGTCAACGTCCTTTGGGCTCTTGCTGGAAAAGACTGCCCGCAATGACAAGTCAGGGTCTTTCATGGTTCTTTTTAAATTCTTCTGAAGGCTATAAATTGCATGATCCCAAGGCACTATTCGAGCAGATTGCCCAGTTTTTTCACCCCAAAGATATAAATTACCAAAAGCAGTTCGTGCGATCACATGAAATTGGTCTAACTTTGCAAGCGGCGTACCTGCTATCCATTCCGTGAGGACATCGTCGTAATCATCAGGGTTCACAAGCCAGAAGAGGCCGTTCCTATAACGACCAGCCCTCTGCAGCCCAGTATTCAAGCAGGGCAGGTGGTAGCGTCAGGTGCCAACGTTCCAATTCACTTGCGGCAGTAAAAATATGTGTCGTGGCATTTCCAAATCTCTCTGTAAATATTTCAAAATGTTCGTCGCTCATATTTATCTGTCCGCAACATGCAGTATTCCATCAATGTCGCGAGCCATGTTTCACAGTTCTGGTTCACATCAGAGTGCTGATGTCAATGTCGGAGAAAGGGAGTTCTGGTTTCGCTAGTTGACGGAGATAAGCCAAGTGATCGAAGATATTAACCTTTTCCAGATTTTCCAACTTCATCCTGCCACCCGCAACCAACGCAGGGTTGAATCCGTATATCTCGGTGGCTGAAAGCGGGCCCACCTTACTCAAAATACGCTTGAACAGAGAAGATCCAGCCTCATCTTTCAGATCTGCATCGGACCGAACCCGGGCGCTGAAGAACGTTCGAATGGCAAAGTCAGGATCGTTGATGCTACGTTTGAGATCGCTGCTCAAGGCAATAATCGCGTTTGCACTTGGCACAATCTTCACACTACTACCCGTTCGTTCACCCCATAGATAAAGCTTGCCAAAAGCTGAGCGAGCGATGACATGAAAACTATCTACCTTGCTTAACGGTGAGCCCCGTAACCATTGTTCGACCGTGTCTTCGTAATCTGATGGGTTAACGATCCAGAAGAGTCCATCAGCGTAGGCCGAAAACCCTTCTTGGCTCCAATAAGTGAGCAGTTGATCGGGCAGTCTATTTTTCCATAGTTCATTATCTACGGCAGACGGGAACGCCTGGTACGCCGCGTTGCCAAATCCCTCGATGAATGCTTCAAAGTCTTCGTCTCTCATCTCTTTTCTTTGCCTCGACAAGCGACCAAGCGTAATTCCAAACATTGATAGTGAGCAGAATAGTGGTGCCGGTTGTTCATTTCATACTTAGTTTCGACCACATGCTGAGATCCGAGGTCTTAAGAAGTCATTCAGTGATTTGATACACATATTCGATTTAAAGTCTCTCGGGCGACCATTATTGTCGTCAGCCGAAAGTAGGCACGCATTGCCGAAGTGGCAAAGCATTTGCACTCACATGCACCGGCTATTGAACGAATCGGCTTGTGTCGATATGTATAACTTGAGTCTCACCAAGTTCAGCCAAGAAATGGAGATGCTCTTCGAGCTTCCTTTACGAGCGAGGCCAGGCGGGCAGAGCCCCTCAGGGACAAAGCGGGCTCGAAACCATACATTTCGTCCTGACCTACCATGCCTAATTTCTTGACAGCGCGCTTGAATAACGGCTTCTCACTCTCATCTTCAAAGTCAAGCATATCCAAGTCGATTTGGCTTATGAAAACACCGAGAGAAAAGTCCTCTTTACCCGCTTTTACATATTTATTAGGTGCGTAGCTATAAACAGTATGTTCTAAGGGCGCAATTTGAAGAAGTCTGCCGTGGCCCTTTTTCCATACAATTAGTTCACCAAATGCACTGCGGCCAATTACATAAGCATCCTTGGTATCCACAAGATTTTCACACCATATTTCAAGCATATCTGCATAATCCATCGGATTTACAAGCCAGAATATTCCTTGTCCAAAGGCGCCCCACCCATGTTCTTTCCAGTAGTCCAATAAACGGTAAGGTAGCTTTCCTTCGAACTGCTCTATTTGAGTAGAAGACGGATATGCCCTAGGCTCTAGGGCAGGAAGCGTATTTATGAGTAACTCGAAATCTTCGTCCATAAATTTAGCCTATTTGCATTTAGGTAATTTTGCGTTCACGAGCGTTGATCCACGTTGTGCTTCGGGAATCTTATCTGCGGCTGAATCGAGCATATCGATCCTCGAACGCCATTGGCTGCCAATCGAAGATCCGACGCTGCGATCACCCATCGTCTGGACAACGTCACAGCCGCCAGCGATCATATCGGGTTCATGAAGAGCAGCAAGATCTTTCATTACGTCCTTCGCACGTTTGGGCTCTTTATCCTTGGCTGCTGCGCTATCCATGCCTTTTGAGCTGAGATCGGTAATCAAGCTCCTACGTAATTTCGCCTCGAACTCATTTCTCGCGGCTCTTTGAGCTCTACCGCTGCCGCGCCCCTTGCTCTTAAAGCGTGCGTGGGCTTAAGGTATTCATCAACAGTCAGGCGATTAAGCGCTTCCTCCTGGCGTTTTAGCTGCTGAGCAAATTCTTTATGTTTAGATGGATCGAGGCTGGCAGCACTGAAACAGGGTTTGATGCGTTTTAGTGGCCGAGTCACTACGGGCGGAGGTTTCTGTGAGCACAATGCTCGCAGTCTTATTCTTCCCGCCCTTCGCGCCAGCCTTCTGGCCTCCCGCCGCCTCCTTGGCCGCCTTCGCCTCGGCAGCCTCCTTCGCGATTCTAGCCTCCTTCGCGGCAGTCTTGGCAGCCTGCGCCTCTTTCTCCGCCTTGCGTAGGTCGTTCAACTTGGCGCTAAGTTTGGTGACGGTCTGGCGCAGTTCGTTGGTCCGCTTGACTGCCCGCACCCCTTGGCCGGCTTGGCGATCGCATCGGCCAAGTAGGGCACCATGCTGACAACGCTCATGCCGGCGCCGAGCCAATTGCAATTGCGGATTGCCACGATCACGGCGATGTCGCGCGGCTGGACCCTCAGGCGGATCTTGTCTTTGACGACGAAATGGTTCACGTTGATTTTGGCATCAATGTAGGCGAACAGCCGGCCCTTGTATGCCTTGACCGCGTCATCACCATACTGCTGGATGATCTGGGCCTGTCCTCACTGTCGAGCTGTCGCGTCAGCAGCGAGGTTGCCTTGTCATCGGTGAACGGCTTCTTACTCAGGCCTCATCTGCAGTCGTAGCTGAGCAAATTTTTTCAATGTGTAGTGTATGTCCACGCATACACGTGGGCTGTCAACGCTCGATCAGAGGCACACCGCGTTCCACTCCCTAGCTAGCCCGACTGCCGTTATATAGCATCCCCTGACGTAGATGCGATTTCATGCAAAGCCGAGAGGTAGTAAGTGTTTTTGGTTTCATTCAGTTAATTAAGATGGACGCAAAGTGAAGGGATTGGAGAACGTAAGTAGCGGATGTCCTTTAGGAGAGAAACCGTGACGTATCAAGATGCAATACTTCAGTTTCGCCGAGTTCAGCCAAAAAATGCATATGCTCCTCCATTTTGACCTTTTCCAGAGAAGCCAATTCTGCTGATCCTCCCAATGATAATGCAGGAACGAAAGCATACATTTCGTCCAGTTCCACTGGTCCTAATTTCTTCACGGCACGGTTAAACATTGGTTTTTCGTGTTTATCCTCGAAATCGAGCGATTTCGGACTAATTTGGCTTGTCATGACGCCGAAGGAATAATCCTCTTTTCCAGTCTGCACAAATTTATTGGGGGCAAATGTATATATGACATGCTCGAGCGGCGCGATGTGCATGAACTTGCCATGCCCTTTTTTCCAGACAATCAGCTTGCCGAAGGCGCTTCTGGCAATGACGTAAGCGCCGTCAATGTCGACAAGATTATGGCACCACGCATCAAGCGTACTCGAAAAATCTGCGGGGTTTACTAACCAAAACATGCCGTTGCCAAAAGCTCCCCAGCCATATTCTTTCCAATAACTTAAAAGGCGACTTGGAAGCTCGCCTTCATATTGCTTGATTTGTTCGGATAATGGATACGTTCTAACCTCTTGCAGCGGAAGCGCACGTAGCATTCTCTCCAAATACTCGTCCATCTAATTCTCCTATTTGCACTTAGGCAATTTCACATTCATGAGGGTCGAACTGCGGTCCGCTTCGGCAATCTTGTTTGCTGCCAAATCGATAGGAGCGATTCTCGAACGCTACTGGCTGCCGATCGAGGAATTGACAGTGCGATCACCCATTCTCTTAACCACGTCTTGGCCTCCGGCAATCATGTCTGGCTCATGAAGCGCAGCAAGATCTTTCATAATTGATTTTGCTCGCTTCTTTGCTTCAGCGTCGGCCGCATCTAACCCCATTCCTTCGGCACCTAACTGTTCAGCCAGATCTTGTGTCAAAGCTTCTTCGTACTCAGCTCTTGCTTTCTTTTGAGCGCTACCGCTACCTCTACCTTTGGACTTAAAGTAGGCTCGAGCCGAAAGATAGTCCTCGACAGTCAGCCGGTTGAGCGCTTCTTCCTGGCGTTTCAGCTGCCTCCGGAATTCCTTGTCTTTCGATGGATCCAGCTTTGCCGCGCTGAAGCATGGTTTTACACGCCTTAGCGGCATCTGTTTCAATGCCGCCGCCGGCTTTTGGACTCCACAATCCTCGCAGTCTTTATCCTTGCCACCCTTCGCGCCAGCCTTCTGGCCCTCCGCCGCCTCCTTGGCCGCCTTCGCCTCGGCAGCCTCCTTCGCGATTCTAGCCTCCTTCGCGGCAGTCTCGGCAGCCTGCGCTTCTTTCTCCGCCTTGCGTAGATCGTTCAACTTAGCGCTGAGTTTGGTGACGGTCTGGCGCAGTTCGTTGATTCGCTTGGCAGCCCGCACCCCCTTGGCCGGCTTGGCGATCGCATCGCCCAGGTAGGGCACCATGCTGACCACGCTCATGCCGGCGCCGAGCCAATCGCCCTTACGGATTGCCAAGCCGGCGCCGACCAGGTCGGATGCTGGCGTCGGGTCGACCAGCCCGGCCACGTCGGCGGCGCTTGCGGCCAGTTCCCACTTCAGCTCGGCGTCGGCCTTGGCCAGGGCCTGGGTCGTGCTCTTGATCTGCTTCCCAATGTCGGTCAGGTTCATCATGTGCCCTCCGCGAAGCCGGACGACGCCAGCGGCGCATGTTCAAAGAGCGCGTCGTACCGCTTCTCCTGGCGGATCTGTTCCCATACCGTATCGGAAAGCCCGTCGACCAGGCGGTCCAGGCGCTCGTCCGGCGGAATTGCCTGGTCGCGCAGGCCGCGCTGCACCGCCGGATGGTCGTCGAACGAGGGCGATATGGCCATCATCAAGCCCGCGAACAACACCTGATCGTCCGCGGTATGGATCCCGTAACTCGCGCAGCGCGCGGTCGCGGCAATGGCGATCTCGCGCAGCATCGCGGCATCGATGCCGTCGATCGCGTCGGGACACGTCTCTTCCCAGTGGGCGAGGATTCGTTCGTACAGCGCTTCCTGGTCATAGAACATGAGCTGTTCGCGCTGCGCCAGGGTGAGGGCCATCGGCATCGCCACGAAGCGCGCGACCGGCGCCGCGTCCGGTGGCGCGGTGATGGTGTAGTACTGCCGGCGGCGCGGCTCCCAGGCCGTCCATTCGGCAACCGGCGCAAAGAAGTGGCGCCGTTGCTCGGCGTCGAGCGCGGAGGGCAGGCCCAGCAGGATGCGCGGATCCCAGAAGCGCAGCACGACCAGGTCGTCGGCGTTGATCCTGCATGTCATCCGCGCGCTGAGCATGGCGCCCAGGTTCGGCAAGCCCATTCGGCTGTCGATCCACGTGACGCTGGGTGCGCTGCGCTCGTACGCCAGCAGCCATTCGAGCAGAGCCTGGTTCTGTCCCGATGAATTGACGTCGATGAGCACGGGAGAAACCTCGACCAGGTCTTCCTCGGGCGTGCCTTCGAACAGCGAACGCCAGCGCACGCCGGGAAAGCGGCTCGTCAATTCCAGGTGCGCGTTGTCGTGGACGGCGCAGTCGATCAGGGCGTAGCGGTGGATGGAATCGTGTTCGTGCTTGAGCATGTCGGAATCGGTATCGCTTGTTAGCGCGTCAGGAAGGTGCTGCCCTTGGCGGCGGCCTTCTTCAGGCATTCGACGCAGATCGTGGTCTTGGCAGAGGGCAGCGGCACCAGGTTGGCAGCGAGGTTCGCGCCGCCCTCGAACAGGTGCTGGCTACCCTTGACCGTAAACTCCCCAGGGCAGGCAAACGTGATATTTCCGCCCTCCAGCGTGATCGACGACTGCCCCGCCTGCAGCACGATCTTCTGCTTCGCCTTGACCTCGATGCTGTCCGTGACCGACACCACCACCACTTCCTGGTCGGCCAGAATCTCCAGCTGGTCGGTATGCGCCTGCAGCGACACCGGTCCGTTGCCGGCAATCGCCTGGATGCCGCCTTCGTGCGCATACAGGCTGGCCGCCTCGGCCGCCACCGAGGACACCGTGTAGGCCGCGCTCATGTGCGTGTCGCCCTGCGTGGTCCAGTGCAGCTGCTGGCCCGCGAACAGCACGGTCGATGCCGGCGTGGCCCAGTTGATGCTGGCCGCCGCGTCCAGCAGCACGTGCGGCGCCGCGAAGCGTTCCACCGGCGCGCCCGCATCAAGCGCGCGTGCGCCGGTCTGCGCCTTGAGCGCCTGCTGGCCATTCACTGCGCCTTCGTACTTGCCCTTGTCCTGCGGGTCGATGTCGGCCATGAAGGCCTTCTGCGCCTCGCGCGAGGCCTTGCTGGTCAACGCATGCTGGCCGGCGGCGGCGTCGAGCAGCGTGGTGTCGAGCGCTTGCGCGGCCTTGAGCAGGGCCAGGCTTTCGGCCGCATCCATCTGGGTCGAGGTCACGCCCGATCCGTTGGCGGGGCGCGCGTGGGTGGTGAGCAGCACGCCTTCGGCGCCGCGCACCACCGCCCAGGCGTCGGTGCGCAATTCGAAGCCGCTGCCGCGGTAGGCGCCGCGCTGGGCGCCGCCGGGGGACTGCGCGACCAGGTAGCCCAGGTTCAGCTGGGTATTGGCGCTGCTGGTGGCCAGGCGCATGCGCAATTGGCCGCGGGTGTCGTCCAGCTGCCACTGGTTGTAGTCGCCGCCGTCGAAGCCGCGCGTGTGGATGCCGGAGAGGGTGCCGGCGTGGTTGGCCCCGGAATCCACGCCGGCGAGTCTAATGGTTAATAGAATGACGTTGGGGGGTATTTCGTTTCAAACCTATATCCTGACCGGACGCCAAAGCCGGGATTCTTCAAAAATTGATTTAGCTCTTTGATACGTATATTCGTGAGGTCAAGAATACACTGATCATGTTCAACCCCATCGCAAAGAGCATTACTGCACGCAGCCCTTTCTTGCAAATCTAAGCATGTTTTATCACGAAAATCTACCCACTCGCGCTGTTTCTTTTTAAGGTCACTCATAGCCGTAGTCGGAAGCTTCCGTCGCAGTTCGTGATAACTTTGGTTGAGCGCCTTGTCACTTCTTTTATAATCAGTATAGATATCGCACCTCATCAGAGGTGAATGTGTCAAATCGCAGACATCATCGCGTAGAGCTTCATGCTTTATCTTTGTGACTTCTATTTGGTCGGTCGCTTTCATAGGAAGCGATAACGCCACGGTCGAGTAAAACAGTGTAATGCATGTAAAAAAATAATTTTTCATGAGTATGTAGAAATATCGTAAAGGTCTTCGTGCAAGAATCCAAGTTCGTCATTTCGTAGCAATCGTGCGCGTCTTATCTCATCTACATTCATCGTCACGCCTGCTACACTAGTGATGTGCTGTCCTTTCGGAATTGGCGTATCGGCGATCTTGTCCAAGCATCGTCTTTCGTCGTCGGAGGTTTTGAATGGAAGAGATATGTTCGTTGCAACAGCAATTTTGTAGAAAAGCTTACTTAATTCACTCTCTGCTCCACCTCGTACCGCGCAAGCCGCAATAAAAGCTAGCGAAAGAGCAGATCTCACCTTGTTGTCCTTTGCGCGAGGCAAAATGTAATTGAAATAATTGGAAATGGCCAGTTCCAGTTGCACTTCCTGAAATTCAAGACATTGTCCAGCCAATATGAAACGGTCTTTCCATTTTCCTGTCCAAATATCCATTGCTGCAGCACCTGGCGCCGGAGGGATAGGCCGAACACGCTTACCTCTGATTTCCTTGTTCACCGGAAGCGCCGACTTTCCGGGCATGTTCGCAAGCTCCGTGGTATCTTTTCCAGCAGGCGTTTTCCGGATCTTGTTCCAATATGCTTGACCAGAAAGAGGTATCTCTGCGTCGGTGGACAAGTCAGGGTGCCCGGTCGTAGTTAATGTTACCAGCAAGTCTGCAGTCGCCTGGTCTCCATCACCAAATATTTCGGTAAAACGTGTAGGATTTTTTGCCCGCATTTTCGACAGTAAAGCGCCGAGACTGCCGGAATCTTGCGTATACTGAATAACTCCATACGAAAGCCCGATGTGAACTACACGGCTATAAGAGGTTTCTATGCCACGATTTCCATATTTTCTCCCCACGAATTCCTGATCTGTGTTCATGCTTGCAAAACCCTGTTTGTTCATCTCGCAAAGCGCTACAGCGGCAATGATTTGTTTCTTCTCGTTCTCGGTTAGTTTCACGCCGTTGAAAACCAGTACGTGTGGCTCTTTCTCCAGTCGCGCCTTTATGGATTGCTTTACTTGTGACAGCGTCTGCGGAGTTATGCTGCCGCGACTCTCGGGTGGTGTTTGCTTATAATCACCTTGTTTCGGTTTCTCGACCGGGATGTCGTGTTTTTTTTGGATCCGTTCGTCTGATTCTGTACTGCGCAGCTTGGCAAGCAATTCATCGAGCCAATCCGGGACAAGATTGACCGATTCGAATGTCCAGTCGTCCAGAATCGTTCTGTTCTTGTTAGCTTGCGGCTGAGAGGGATTCGGGGGTTTATGAGGAGGATTATTTCCGGCATCTGCGGGACTTCGAATTTTTTCAGGTGGCAAATTGAGAACCTGTCCGCGCCGGATTTTATTGATGTCGATAATCCCGTTGAGTGTGGCTAATTCCTTTATGTCGACCGCTTCGAGCGTTGCGATCGAAGAAAGCGTTTCTCCGCGACGAACTTGATGGGTATTCGGTTGGTTCATCAATTTAGCGTACCCGTTTTAAAATCTGGATTTCAGCGATTCGATTAGCTTCGGACGTAAGGAGTGTCGTAGCGCCGTTGATGTCAGAAATGCCCTCTATGCAAGTGTCGTCGTCCATCCAAATGCGGTAAGGGCGGTTTGCGAGTGTGTTGCCTTCGCCATCAGTAATGACAATTAATTGCGTAGCTAACAGGATCGCTGGAGGGACGAGCATATTTACCGCCCCTTCCGGAAGTGGAAGCAAAGCTGCAGGAGAGGCGACAGGACCTTCGAATATATGCTGGCTACCCTTGACCGAAAACTCCCCCGGACAAGCAAACGTGATGTTCCCCCCCTCCAGCGTGATCGACGACTGTCCCGCCTGCAGCACGATCTTCTGCTTCGCCTTGACCTCGATGCTGTCCGTGACCGACACCACCACCACTTCCTGGTCGGCCAGAATCTCCAGCTGGTCGGTATGCGCCTGCAGCGACACCGGTCCGTTGCCGGCAATCGCCTGGATGCCGCCTTCGTGCGCATACAGGCTGGCCGCCTCGGCCGCCACCGAGGACACCGTGTAGGCCGCGCTCATGTGCGTGTCGCCCTGCGTGGTCCAGTGCAGCTGCTGGCCCGCGAACAGCACGGTCGATGCCGGCGTGGCCCAGTTGATGCTGGCCGCCGCGTCCAGCAGCACGTGCGGCGCCGCGAAGCGTTCCACCGGCGCGCCCGCATCGAGCTCGCGCGTCCCTGCCTGCGCCTTAAGCGCCTGCTGGCCGTTTACCGCGCCTTCGTACTTGCCTTTTTCCTTCGGGTCGATGTCGGCCATGAAGGCCTTTTGCGCCTCGCGCGAGGCCTTGCTGGTCAGTGCATGCTGCCCGGCGGCGGCGTCCAGCAGCGTGGTGTCGAGCGCCTGCGCGGCCTTCAGCAGCGCCAGGCTCTCGGCGGCGTCCATCTGGGTAGAAGTCACGCCCGATCCATTGGCGGGGCGTGCGTGGGTCGTGAGCAGCACGCCTTCGGCGCCGCGCACCATCGCCCAGGCGTCGGTGCGCAATTCGAAACCGCTGCCGCGGTAGGCGCCGCGCTGGGCGCCGCCGGGGGACTGCGCGACCAGGTAGCCCAGGTTCAGCTGGGTGTTGGCGCTGCTGGTGGCCAGGCGCATGCGCAGCTGGCCGCGGGTGTCGTCCAGCTGCCACTGGTTGTAGCCGCCGCCGTCGAAGCCGCGCGTGTGGATGCCGGAGAGGGTGCCTGCGTGGTTGGCGCCGGAATCGACGCCCGCCGAGAACGGCGGCACGTCGGCGCCGGTGTAGAGCTGGGCCACGACCAGCGGCCGGTCGATGTCGTTCTCGATGAAGTCGACCAGTACTTCGGTGCCGATGCGTGGCGTGAACTGCGAGCCCCAGTTCGGGCCGGCCAGCGCTTCGGCCACGCGCACCCAGGTGCCGGCGCGTTCGTCGCCGGGCGCGGCGCCCTCGTCATCGGTGTCGTGCGCCAGGCCGCCCGGGTTGCTGCCCTGGCCGCGCTGCCAGGCGAACTGCACCCGTACCTGGTGGTCGCGCACGGTGGTGGCCGTGGCATCGGCCACGCCGACCACCAGCGCGGTCTGCGGGCCGAGCGCCGTGTGCGGGTGGGGAAGGGCGGTGGCGCGCGGGACGATGGCGACCGCTTCGCGCACGCAGCCGAAGCGGTTGCGGTAGGTGCCGGGTTCGATCCAGCCGGCGCGTTCGCTGCTGGCGATGCCGGCGTCGATGTTGTTGCGCGCCTCGTGCTCGACCCAGAGCGTCTTGAAGGCGTTCTCGCCCTCGGGGTAGCGCTCGTGCCGATCGAGTGTGAAGCGGTGGCCGGGCGCCAGGCGCCGTACCGCGCCCTGGCCCTCGAACAGCTTGTTGTCCAGCTCCAGCGCGCGCAGCATCAACTGGGCGTGGCCGTCGGCGCCGTCGCTGGCGATGCGCTCGCCGCTGCCGTCGTACACGGGCAGCGGCGGCAGTTCGCCGGCGTCCAGCGTGGACGCCAGTTCGGCGTTCGGCGCCACCAGCTGGAATGGGTCCCAGCTGCTGATCGTCACCGCGTTCGCCACCGCCTGGCGGCGCGCGCCGAATTGGTCGATGGCGTCATCGCCGTCGGTGGCGCGCACGCCGTGGAAGCGCAGCGCAGCGCCGCCGGGCGTGTCCGGCGCCTCGGCCTGGCTGTCGAGGATCACCAGCTTGTGGCGCGCCTGGCCGTCGCCGGATGCCGGCCCCTGGTCGTGCTCGAAGCGCCAGGACAGGCCCTCGGATGCCATCAGGCGCACGAAGAAATCGTAGTCGCTTTCGCGGTACTGGGTGCAGACAGGGCGCGCCGCGAGTGCCTGGGTGAGGTCGAACTCGAAGCGCAGCTGCGGGTAGTCGGCGAACAGTTCGCTGACGATGTCCTGGACGTTCTTGTCCTGGAAGATGTAGCTGTCGCGGCGCAGGCGCAGCAGGGCCAGGGCTGGCTCCAGCCACAACCGGTAGCGTGCCACGCCGCCGTCCGCGCCCAGCCATTCGGCGGCGGTGCACAGGCCGTGCCAGGCACGTCTCGTGTCGTCGGGCTGGAGCAGGGTGACGGTGAGTTCCTCGCCGATGAACTGCGCGAGATCGAGGTCGGTCGAGGTGCTGAGCGCATCGACCTCGAAGGCATACAGTTCGCCCACCGCTTCGCGGCCGCGCACGCGCTCGGCCATCAGCGCCTCCGGCAGCGCGCCGTCCTGGGCGCTGGCCAGGGTCACCAGGCGCGCATGCTGCGCGAGCTTGGTGCCGAAGCGCCCGAGCGCCTGGCCAGCCGCTGCGAGCCGGTCGAGCGCGTCCATCAGGGCAGTGTGATCGTCAGGTTGGCCTGGCGCGGCGCCATCTTGACGACGTCGTTGTGTGCCGCCATCTGCTGCGCGGTGTTGCGGGCGAGCGTGGTGCGCAGGCCGATGTAGCCGAGCGCGCAGATCAGGGCGAACACCGTGAACAGCACCCACAGCGGCAGGTCGTTGCGCAGCTTGTGCGCGACCTGGTCGGGCCGTTCGGCGTGCGGGGCGAAGCCGCCGCGCTTGCCCTTCATGCGCGCGATTTCCTCGCCCAGGCGCGAGGTGAAGTAGTTCAGCTTTTCCGTGCCCTCCAGCGCGTAGCGGCCCTGGAAGCCGAGCAGCAGGCACATATGGAAGACTTCGAGCGCCTCGAGGTGGGCGCTGCCGCGCGCGCGCAGCGCTTCCAGGCGGTTGAAGAAGTTCTCGCCGGCGAGCTGGTCGCCGAACAGGATGAGTTGCAGCGGGTTGGTGGCCCAGCGGTCGGCGATGGTGAAGCGGCTGCGCAGGATGATCTCGTCGACCGCCGCGCAGAAGGCGTACTTGGCGGCGTCGATATCTTCGCTCGATGCGCCCCGTTTCTTGGCCGCGCGTCCGAATTCGTCGAGGAACTGCGTCATGCGCGCGGCGAATTCGCCGTCGTTCTTGGGCGCGTTGCCGTTCTTGAGCATGAACAGGGCGTAGAAGCCGTCGTACATCAGGTCCAGCAGCGTCTGCGGGGCGGTGCTCTCGGTTGCCGGCGCCGGTGCGGCGCCGATCAGGGAGGGGGCTGTCATCGTAGTCATGGGTATGCGATTCAGGCGGTCACGGCGACCAGTTCAAGCCGCAGGTCGGTCATGCTGGCAGGTACGTAGACGGAGACCGACTGCGCCTGCAGCATGCGTTCGTACATCTGGCCCTTGGCCTCGACCAGGAAATACACGGTATCGGGCCGCACCGGCACCGCGGCCGGCACCTGGGGCGCGTGCTGCAGGCGCACGCCCGGCATCGCCGCCAGCACGAACTTGTCGACGTCGTCGGGCGCGCCGACCTTCAGCCGCAGCGGTACCGCACCCACCAGTTCCACCACCGGCAGCGCGCTTGTCACCGCCAGGTAGAACACGGTCTTGTCGTCGATCTTGCCCGAATCCAGCTTGCCGAGGTAGTAGGACGGCCTGACTTCCTCCAGCGCGATGGCGAAGTACTTCGAGGAGATCACGGTGTCGATCAGCTCGCGGATGATGGCGTACAGCTTGGCGAAACCGGGTCCGGGGTCGGCGTGCTGGTAGGACGGCAGGTCGGCCAGCACCCAGCTCTTCGAGAAGGTCATCAGCGAGCCGGCCAGGCCGAGCAGCTGCTCGAACAGGCGCTCCGGATGCAGCGCCGGGTGATGGAAATAATGGGTCAGCGACGCATACGCGGTGCTGGCGGTGTGCAGCAGCCAGAACGAGGACATGTCGCCGGCGCGGTATTCGATCACGTTGCGGCTCGGCTCGCGGTGGTGGCCATACAGGGCGCTGACCTTGGCCTGCAGCGCGTCGAGCAGGCGGCGCAGCTGGTGCGCCAGCAGCGGCGCGCTCTGCACCGACACGCTCGGCGGGACGAAATCCGGATCGAGCTCGAAGCCGCCGGTCGCCACCCGGCGCAGGCGCAGCAGCGGGAAGCTGGTATAGGAGTCGCGCGGCTCGTGCTCCGGCACCAGGCGCACGGTCTTCTTCAGGTAGGCCAGCTGGGCGTGCGCCGCCTGGGTATACAAGTCCGGCGTCTCGCGGTTGTCCTGCAGGTAGCGCACGCTGTCCTGGGGCTGGCCGGGCTGGGCGAAGTTGCCGCCGAAGGGCTTGAACGCCGGCAGGGCGGCATGGAAGGTGATGCTCTGCTGGTTTTGCAGCAGGGTGGACAGGTCGACGCTTTCCGGCAGCGGATCGCCGGCGGGTGCGTCCACCAGCTCGCCGTCCTGGAAGCGCAGCGACAGCGCCATGACGCGCAGCACGTTGCTGGCCAGGGCGTCGGTATCGACTTTCAGTAGCTTGACGCCCCATGCATAAGGATGGCTCAGCGCCAGGCTGTCGTGCAGCAGGCGCTCGTGATAATGGTCCTGCTGCTGGAAGTGCTGGGGACGCAGTAGCAGTCCTTCGCCCCATAAGACTTTGCTGGTCATGCGGTCGCTTTCCAAGGAGGCCGGACAAGTCCCGGCCACTAAAAATTGGTCCAATAGTAACATTTACGCGTTGCATATGCGACACGTTTTTCAATCGTGCGCCGCTATCACAAAGTGAGAATGTGTGAGATTCAATTGAAAGTTATGGTTTTTTAATTTCTGCTATTGTGCCGCCGAACTCGCAATATTTAGCAAAAGTAATAACCTTTAGTTACCCTTAAAGGATGAGAATGAGCATCAGCACTTCCCTGTCGCGTACCCTTGCCGCAGTCGCCGTCGCCATGTCGCTCGGCGCCTGCAGTACGCCCCCGACCGTCCCCACGCCGGCTGCGAAGCCGAAGCTGGACGAACTGCTGTCGCAGGCCAGCCAGGCCGCCGCCAGCGGCAACAAGGAACAGGCCGTCACGTTGTGGAAACAGAGCGCTGTCGCCTACCCGGCGGACAAGACGCCCTGGATCCACATCGCCCAGACCCGCTACGAAGCCGGCCAGTACGGCGACGCCATCCAGGCCGCGCTCGAGGTGCTGGTGCGCGACCCCAACGACAAGATGGCCAACAGCATCATCGCCATCAGCGGGCTGCGCCTGTCGACCCGCGCGCTGGGCGACTTGAGCCGCCAGAACAACCTGTCCGGGTCGCTCCGTACCGAATCGCAGGAGCTGGCCAAGATGTTGCGCGAAAACCTGGGCGAGACGGTGCTGGTGCCGCCGGCGCCGGCCGCCGTGCCGCCCGCGCGCGAGCGCTCCTCGCAGCCGGCCCGCGGCGCGAAGAAGCCGGCCAAGGGCGCCAAGGCCGCGAGCGCCGGCGCCAATCCCTTCGAAGGCCTGAACTGAGCCTGTCCCACGACTCCACCACAAGAGGAAATCATGTCCAAGTCAGAAAGTGTCCAGAAGCGTCTGCAGAAGATCCGCCCGCCGCGCGTGCAGATGACCTATGACGTCGAGATCGGCGATGCCATCGAATCCAAGGAAGTGCCCTTCGTGATGGGCGTGGTCGGCGACTTCGCCGGCAAGTCGGAAGTCGAGCAGAAGCGCCTGAAGGACCGCCGCTTCGTCAACGTCGACCGCGACAACTTCGACGAAGTGATGAAGGGCGTCGAACCGCGCGCGGCCTTCACGGTCGAGAACACCCTTTCCGGCGACGCCAGCCAGATCGGCGTCGACCTCAAGTTTCGCTCGCTCGACGACTTCCGTCCGGAAGCGGTGGTGGAGCAGGTGGAGCCGCTGCGCAAGCTGCTGGAAGCGCGCACCAAGCTGGCCGACCTGCGCAACAAGATGGCTGGCAACGACAAGCTCGAGGACCTGTTGAACGATGTCCTGAACAGCACCGAGAAACTGGCCGAACTGGGCCAGCAAGCCAACGTCAAGAAGGAAGACTGACCATGTCCGCCATACTCACGCAAGGCGCCGGCGCCGCCCCCGAGGCCGCGCAGGAATCCGCGCTGCTCGACCAGATCGTCGAGCAGAGCAAGGTCGCCAAGTCGAGCACCGAGCATGCGCGCGCCAAGGACCTGATTTCGGAACTCGTGAGCCAGGTCCTGGAAGGCACCGTGGTGGTGTCCGACAACCTGGCCGCCACCATCGACGCCCGTGTGGCGGAACTGGACCACCTGATCTCCGAGCAGTTGTCCGCGATCATGCACGCGCCCGAGTTCCAGAAGCTGGAATCCAGCTGGACCGGCCTGCATTACCTGGTGAAGAACAGCGCCACCAGCACCAACCTGAAGATCAAGATGCTCAACGCCACTAAGCGCGAACTGGTGAAGGACTTCCAGAGCGCGCTGGAGTTCGATCAGAGCACCATGTTCAAGAAGGTCTACGAGGAAGAATTCGGTACCTTCGGCGGCGCCCCCTTCGGCGCCCTGGTCGGCGACTACGAGATCACCCGCCAGCCGGAAGACATGTACTTCATCGAGCAGATGTCGCACGTGGCGGCCGCGGCGCACGCGCCCTTCATCTCGGCCGCCTCGCCGGAACTGTTCGGCCTCGAGACCTACGCCGACCTGGGCCGCCCGCGCGACCTGTCCAAGGTGTTCGACACCGTCGAATACGCGAAATGGAAGTCGTTCCGCGAATCCGAGGATTCGCGCTATGTCGGCCTGACCCTGCCGCGCTTCCTGGGCCGCCTGCCGTACAACCCGCTGGACGGCGCTACCACCGAGGGCTTCAACTTCGTCGAGGACGTGGACGGCACCGACCACCACAAGTACCTGTGGTGCAACGCCGCGTATGCCTTCGCCACCAAGCTGACCGCGGCCTTCGAGGACTTCGGCTGGTGCGCGGCGATCCGTGGCGTGGAAGGCGGCGGCCTGGTCGAGAACCTGCCGACCCATACCTTCAAGACCGACGAGGGCGAGGTCGCCCTGAAGTGCCCGACCGAGATCGCGATTACCGACCGCCGCGAGAAGGAACTCTCCGACCTCGGCTTCATCTCGCTGGTCCACTGCAAGAACACCGACTACGCCGCCTTCTTCGGTGCCCAGTCGGCCCAGAAGGCCAGGAAGTACAACTCGGACGCGGCCAACGCCAATGCGGTGCTGTCGTCCCAGCTGCAATACATCTTCGCGGTGTCGCGCATTGCCCATTACATGAAGGCGATGATGCGCGACAAGATCGGCAGCTTCGCCGCCGCGTCGAACGTCGAGGATTTCCTGAACCGCTGGCTGGCGCAATACGTCCTGCTGGACGACAACGCGAGCCAGGAGCAGAAGGCGCAGTTCCCGCTGCGCGAAGCGTCGGTGCAGGTGTCGGAAGTGCCGGGCCGCCCGGGCGTCTATCGCGCCGTCTCCTTCCTGCGCCCGCATTTCCAGCTCGACGAACTGTCCGTTTCGCTCCGACTGGTCGCGGAGCTTCCTGCAACGACCAAATCGTAATCGTTCAACACAACTGAAAGGAACACCATGGCAATCGACGTCTACCTGCAAATCGATGGAATCAAGGGCGAATCTTCGGATACCGCCCACAAGGACTGGATCGAGGTGAAATCCGTCAACTGGGAAGTGCTGCAGCCGAAGTCGGCGACCGCTTCCACCGGCGGCGGCCACACGGCCGAGCGCACCGAGCACCGCGACATCGTGCTGTCCAAGCTGGCCGACCTGTCGACCCCGCTGCTGCTGCAGAACTGCTCGTCGGGCAAGACCCTGCCGAAGGCGAAGATCGAATTCATGCGTGCCGATGGCCAGGGCGACCGCGTCAAGTACTTCGAGATCGAACTCGAAAACGTCCTGATCAGCAGCGTGGCCCCGGCCGTCGCGCCGGGCGACATCCTGACCGAAGACGTCAAGCTGAAGTACTCCAAGGTCAAGTGGAAGTACACCCAGCAGAAGGTCGGCGGCGGCGCCGGCGGTAACACCTCGGGCGGCTGGGACCTGTCGGCCAACAAGACCGCGTAAGCAGCATAAGGAAAGGGGAGGGAGCGCACATGCAAGGCTATGTTCCGGGACTGATGGACCGCCTGATCGAGGCGCCTGGCCATGGCGGCAGGAGCGCCTCTCCCTTGCGTATGTCGATCGAGGAGCTCAAGGATTCGGTGGCGCGCGACCTCGAGGCGCTGCTGAATACCCGCACCGCCTTTCCGGAGCTGCTGCCAAGGCAGTTTCCGGAATGCCGGCGTTCGCTGGTGACCTACGGCCTGCAGGATTTTGCCGGCCGTTCGCTGTCCAGCTTCGACGACCGCGCCCACATCTGCGCCTGCCTGGAGCAGGCGATCGCACGCCACGAGCCGCGCCTGCGCAACGTGCGCGCCTCGCTCGAACTGCGCGACGACGCGGTCAACTGCCTGAATTTCTCGATTACCGCACTGCTGGTGGTGCATGCCGCCCAGGAGCCGGTGAACTTCGACGCCGTCCTGCAACCCACCAGCCAGCACTACACGATCAGCCGCGGGCGCCGCGCGGCGGGAGTCTAGATGGAAGAGTTGTTGCCGTATTACGAAAGCGAACTGGGGTTCCTGCGCCGCTACTCGCGTGAATTCTCGGAGCGCTACCCGAAGATCGCCGGGCGCCTCATGATGGGCGGCGAAGTGTGCGAGGACCCGCACATCGAGCGCATGATCCAGGCCTTCGCGCTGCTGAATGCGCGCGTGGCCAAGCGCCTCGACGACGACTATCCCGAATTCACCGAAGCGCTGTTCGAGGTGCTGTATCCGCACTACCTCCAGCCCTTTCCATCGTGCTCGATCGTGCAGATGGACTACGCGGCCGCCGCCAGCCAGCTTACCAGCGCGACCCGCATCGAACGCGGCACGCTGCTCGCCAGCCGCAAGGTGCGCGGCGCCGAGTGCGTGTTCCGTACCGCCTACCCGGTGACGGTGGCGCCGGTGGCACTGTCCACAGCAAGCTTCGCTCCGATCCTGGAAGCCCCGGGCACGGTGCGCCTGCCGCCCGGCGCCGGCGCCGGGATCAGCATCACCCTGTCCGGCAGCACGCCCCAGGCCGGCCTGCGCCAGCTCGGCCTGAAGCGGCTGCGCGTCTTCATCGACGGCGAAGCCTCGTTCTGCGCGGCGCTGCGCGACGCCCTGTTCATGCGCAGCGTGTCCGCGTGGGCCGAGGACGGCGACAGCGGCCGCTGGATACAACTCGACGCGGTGCCCCTGCATCCGGCCGGCTTCGACGAAGACGACGCCCTGATCGATTTCCCGGCGCGCTCGCACGCGGCCTATCGCCTGCTGACCGAATACTTTAGCTTTCCGGAGAAATTCAACTTCGTCGACATCGACACCGACGCCCTGCTGGCGCAGCTGCCGTCCGGCGGCCGTGCCGTGACACTGCACCTGGCCGTAGCGGGCGTGCGCGCCGATTCCAGCCTGGCGCGCATGCTGGGCACGCTGTCGGCGCAGAACCTGCGCCTGGGCTGCACACCGGTGGTGAACCTGTTCAGGAAGCGTGGCGAGCCGATCCGCCTGACCCACACCAGCGCCAGCTATCCGGTGATCGCGGATGCGCGCCGCGCCTTCGGCTACGAGGTCGTGTCGATCGATTCGGTCAACCTGGTGCGCCAGACGCCGCAGGGCGAATCGATCATCCGGTTCCGCCCGTTCTACTCGCTGCGCCACGGCCAGACGCCGGAAAAGAACGGCCATTACTGGGTGATGCGGCGCGACCAGACCGTGGCCCGGCAAAGTCCCGGCTACGAGACCGCGATCTCGATCGTCGACATCGACTTCGATCCGGCTGACATCGCGACCGACACCCTGAGCCTGGAACTGACCTGCACCAACCGCGACCTGCCGGCGCTGCTGCCCTGGGGCCAGCGCGGCGGCGACCTGTTCATGGAGGGCGGCGCGCGCGCCGGCGCCATCACCTTCCTGCGCAAGCCGACCCTGTCGCAGCGTTTCGAGCAGGGCGGGGGCGCCCACTGGCGCCTGATCTCGCACCTGTCGCTGAACCACCTGTCGCTGAGCGAGGGCGGGGTCGAGGCCTTTCGCGAAATGCTCGCCATGTACGACCTGCCGCGTTCACCTGCTTCGCAGCGCCAGATCGGCGGCATCGAGGCGGTCGGCTACAAGGCCACCCACGCCTGGCTGCCCGGGAATCCTTTCGCCAGCCTGGTGCGCGGCATGGAAGTGCGCCTGACCATCGACGAGGAGGCTTTCGTCGGCAGCGGCATCCACGCCTTTGCCCACGTCATCGAGCGCTTCCTTGGCCTGTACGTGCACGCCAACAGCTTTACCCAACTGGTGGTCGCTTCCAGCAAAACCGGAGAAGAACTATTGAAATGCAAGCCACGAAGCGGCGATTCGAGCCTGCTGTAATCGAGCGCCTGTTCGCCCAGCCGCAGCGCTTCCAGTACTTCCAGGCGGTGCGCCTGCTCGAGCTCTGGTTCAAGCGCCACGGCAAGGTCGGTGCCGGCATCGTGGCGCGCCACCTGCGCTTCCAGAATTCGACGCGCCTGTCGTTTCCGGCCAGCGAACTGGAAGCCATGCGCGCCGATCCGCCCGAGGCGGCGCCGGGCCGCGTGCCGTCGGAAGGCGGCCAGGCGCCGCCGCCGCGATACGTCCGCATCACGCCCGCCTTCATGGGCCTGCTCGGTGGATCGGGCGCGCTGCCGGCGCACTACACCGAACGCATCGCCGGCCAGGTGCTGCACGAGAAGGACGAGGGGCCGCGCGCCTTCCTCGACACCTTCTCGAACCGCTCGCTGGCACTGTTCTACGAAGCCTGGCGCAAGTACCGCCTCGAGCTCAAGTACCAGGTCGAGGGACGCGACGGCTTCCTGCCGCTGCTGCTGTCGCTGGCCGGGCTCGGGCCGCAGGCCCTGCGCCGCCGTTTCGCCGACGAGGGGCACGGCGAGCTGCTCGACGAATCGATCGGCTACTTCGGCACCAGCATCCGCCACAAGCCGGCGTCGAGCGTGCAGATCGCGCGCGTGCTGTCCGAGTACTTCGGCGAGCAGGTGAAGGCCGAGCAGTTCGTCGGCCGCTGGTACGACGTGCCCGACGAGCAGCAGAGCCGGCTGGGCCTGGATGCAGCCGTGCTGGGCGCCGGCGCGATGGCCGGTACCCGCGTGTGGCAGCGCGACCTGTGCATGCGCATCGTTGTCGGCCCGTTGCGGCGCAGCCGCTTCGATGCCTTCCTGCCGGGCGGGAAGGCGGCGCGCGCCCTGGCCAGCATGCTGTCCATGATGACCGGCGTGACGCTCGAGTACGAGATCCAACTGGTGCTGTGCGGCCAGGACGTGCGCGGCACCGCGCTCGATGCCGATGGCGGCATCGGCGGCGCCGGGCGCCTGGGCTGGGACAGCTTCCTGGTGAGCGACGACGCCGGCGCCGGCCCGTCGCGCGACCGCGACGACGTGCGCTACGACGTCCATGCCTTATAACAAACCTGATAACTTAGAACAGCAAGGGAAGCCCGCATGAGCCTGAACCTGAAGACCCTGATCGGCAAACTGAACGACACCTGCCGCAACGCCGCCACCCGCGCCGCCGGGCTGTGCGTGGCGGCCGGCCAGTACGAGGTCGATCTCGAACACCTGTTCCTGGCCCTGCTGGAACAGCCGAAAAGCGACTTCGCCATCATCGCGCGCCAGAGCGGCATCGCAGCCGGCACGCTGGAAGCCGACCTGCAGGCCGAGGTCGCGCGCTTCAAGACCGGCAACACACGCACGCCGGTGTTCTCGGCGCGCCTGCCCAAGCTGTTCGAGCATGCCTGGCTGATCGCCTCGCTCGACATCCCGGCTGGACGGCCGGCGGCGATCCGTAGCGGCCACCTGCTGCAGGCGCTGCTGGGCGACCCCGAGCTGTCGCAGCTGGCCTACCGCGGCTCCAGGCTGTTCGACCGCTTCGACGTCGACCAGATCAAGCACAACCTCGACAAGCTCGCCGCCGGTTCGCAGGAAGCGGTGAGCGCCGCGCCCGAGGAGGCGCGGGGAGCCGGCCAGGAAGGGGGGCGCGACCCGGTTGGCGACCTGACCGCGCCCGCGGCATCGAAGACGCCGGCGCTCGACCAGTTCACCACCAACCTGACCCAGCGCGCGCGCGACGGCAAGGTCGACCCGGTGATCGGGCGCGACCTCGAGATCCGCCAGGCCATCGACATCCTGATGCGGCGGCGCCAGAACAACCCCATCCTCACGGGTGAGGCGGGCGTCGGCAAGACCGCTGTGGTCGAAGGCCTGGCGCTGCGCATCGCCGAGGGCGACGTGCCGGACGTCCTGAAGGGCGTCGAGATCCATACGCTGGACATGGGGCTGTTGCAGGCCGGCGCCAGCGTGAAGGGCGAATTCGAGAACCGCCTCAAGAACGTGATCGACGAAGTCAAGAAAAGCCCGCACGCGATCATCCTGTTCATCGACGAAGCGCACACGATGATCGGCGCCGGCGGGCAGGCCGGCCAGAACGACGCCGCCAACCTGCTGAAACCGGCGCTGGCGCGCGGCGAGCTGCGTACCATCGCGGCCACCACCTGGGGCGAATACAAGAAATACTTCGAAAAGGACGCCGCGCTGGCGCGCCGCTTCCAGGTGATCAAGGTCGAGGAGCCGAGCGAGGAACTGGCCTGCGCCATGCTGCGCGGGATGGCCCCGCTGATGGAAAAGCACTTCGGCGTGCGCATCTACGACGAAGCCATCACCGAGGCGGTGCGCCTGTCGCACCGCTACATCATGGGCCGCCAACTGCCCGACAAGGCGATCAGCGTGCTCGATACCGCCTGTGCCAAGGTGGCGCTGGGCCAGAACGCGACCCCGGCCCTGATCGAGGACACGGTGCGCCGTTTGGAACGCATCGAGGCCGAGGCCGCCGGGCTGCGGCGCGAGGAAGCCAGCGGCAGCAGCCACGCGCCGCGCCTGGAAGAACTGGCGCACGAAGCCGCGCTGCTGGCGGACCGCCGCGCGACCCTGGCCGCGCGTTGGGAGAGCGAAAAGGCGCTCACCGCGCAGATCGTCGAGGCGCGCCGCGCGATCGAGGCCGGAGACTCCGTGGAGCGCGGCGAGGGCGCCGGCAAGGACGTGCAGGCGCTGGTGGCAGAACTGCGCGCCCTGCAGGGCGAGACGCCGATGGTCCCGGTGCAGGTGGATGGCCACGTGGTGGCCGAGATCGTCGCCGGCTGGACCGGCATCCCGCTCGGCAAGATGGTCAAGGACGAGATCAAGACCGTGCTGAACCTGAAGCCGATGCTGGAAGAGCGCGTGATCGGCCAGCCGCATGCCATCGAGGCGGTGGCCCAGCGCGTGCGCACCGCGCGCGCCAACCTGGACGACCCGAACAAGCCCAAGGGCGTGTTCCTGTTCGTTGGACCGTCGGGCGTGGGCAAGACCGAGACCGCGCTGGCGCTGGCCGACGTGCTGTACGGCGGCGAGAGGAAACTCATCACCATCAACATGAGCGAGTACCAGGAGGCCCACAGCGTCTCCGGCCTGAAAGGCTCGCCTCCCGGCTACGTCGGCTACGGCGAGGGCGGCGTGCTGACCGAGGCGGTGCGCCGCAACCCCTACAGCGTGGTGCTGCTGGACGAGGTGGAAAAGGCGCACCCGGACGTGATGGAGCTGTTCTTCCAGGTCTTCGACAAGGGCGTGATGGACGATGCCGAAGGACGCGAGATCGACTTCCGCAACACCATCATCATCCTGACCTCGAACGTGGCCTCGAGCGTGATGATGCAGGCCTGCCTGAATAAATCCGAGGAAGAGCTGCCGGCACCGGACGCGCTGGAGGACATGGTGCGCCCTTACCTGGTGAAGCAGTTCAAGCCGGCCTTCCTGGGGCGCCTGAAGGTGGTGCCGTACTACCCGCTGTCCGACGACGTGCTGGCCAACATCATCGAACTCAAGCTGCGCCGCATCGGCGAGCGCATCGCCGCCAACCACAAGGCCGCCTTCGAGTACGACGAGGCGCTGGTGGAAGCGGTGCTGGCGCGCTGCACCGAAGTCGATTCGGGCGCGCGCAACGTCGACAACATCCTGAACGGCACGCTGCTGCCGGAGGTGGCGGAATCGGTGCTGGCGCGCATGGCCGAGGGCGGGGCGATCGAGCGCATCGCTGTCACGGCCGACGCAGACGGCAAGTTCGGCTACACGATCGCGTGAGCATACGGGAACAGGAGCCGATGATGGAACACGCCCGATTGCCCTTCCACGACGATGCCGTCTACCTGATCGAGACGGCAAGGTCGGTGGCAAGGGAGCCGGTGACCTATTATGACGAGATTGACCAGGTCGTTCACACCTGGGAGAACGGCGTGCTGGAAATCCAGACGGACTATACGGATTACCGTTCCTATGCCCTCGTGCTCGAGGGCGGGCAGCTCGGCGCCACGCTGCGCATACCGGACAAGAGACGTATCGACGAGTACGCGCTGGACGAGGACGACGAACGGGACCTCGCGCAGCGCCTGGCGCAAATCGCGAGGCCGATGCGCCTGGCCGAGCGGCTCGCATCCATCGACGTCGCCGCACTGTGGCAGGACACCATGACAGCGTTGTTCCGCCATGACCCGGCCTACGGGGCGCCTCCATCACCGGATGCGCTGGACTGCGACGACTTGACAGGCTCGGTCCATGCGGTGCTGGAGCAGTCGGCACGCCTGTCCGGTTGGGAGTGGAAGGCCTTCGGCGATGAAGGCGTGGCCGAAGTCAATGCGCTGCTGGCACGGCGCGATGAGGGGGAGGACGTGCTCCCGTTCGCGAACGCTGAAGAATCGCGCTGGATCTTCCGCGCCGACGATGTCGGCGACGCCGTGCTGGCCTGGTTCGACAGCCGCCTGGCGCCGCAGGGCTGGACCCTGGTGGCGATTTCTCCGTTCGACGAATACCAGTCCTTTGCGCTGCTCAGGACCGAAAACCTGGCCGAGGTTCGCTCGCTGCTCGAGCAGCTTGGCGTGCAGTCCCAGACAGCCGCCACCCAGGCCGCATGAATGCGCACGCCGGGAGAAATGTGTCACGGAAACATATGTAAAATGGGACATCGCATAACGATAACGATGAGGGAAGGGGAAGTATGAGTTCGTCGCAGACGTCGCTCGCATCGCTGGCGTCCGCAGTCCTGGACAGCCTGGCCGGCCGCTACGTCCAGCACCGCCGCGTCCTGAAGTTGACGACGCCGCTTGGCGAGGACGTGCTGCTGGCCGAGAACCTGTGCGGCAGCGAAGGCTTGAGCGAAGGCTTCCGCCTGGACGTCGCGGCGCTCTCGCTGGACGCCGCCATTCCCTTGAAGGCCCTGATCGGTCAGCCGGTGCAGCTCGAACTGCTGACCGACGGCCTGGCACCGACCCGCGCCTTCCACGGCCACGTCACGGCCGCCGGACTGGTGGGCGCCGACGGCGGCTTCGCGCGCTACCGCTTGACCATCGAACCCTGGACCCGCTTCCTGGCGCTGGGCCGCGACAGCCGCGTGTTCCAGGACATGAGCGTGTGCGACATTCTCGATGCGGTGTTCCATACCTGGGCCAACCGGGGCCGGCTTGCGCCCGCCTGGCGCTTCGAGCTGAGCGACCCTGCCGTCTACCCGAAACGCAGCATCACGACCCAGTACCAGGAAAGCGACTTCGCCTTTGCCGAGCGCCTGATGAGCGAAGAAGGCCTGTTCCACTTCTTCGAACATGCGGCCGACAGCCACACGCTCGTGATCGCCGACCACAACGGCGCCTTCACGCCGAACCCCAGGGCCGAAGTGCGCTTCACCCAACCGGGCGCGGTGATGCGCGAGGACAGCGTCGACCGCTGGCGCATCGAATCGAAGCTGCAGACCAACGCGGTGGAGCTGGCGAGCTGGGACTACCGCAGCCGCACCCTGCGCGGCGTGAACAGCGGCGCCAGCGATGCGGTCACGCTTCCCAGCCGCGACCTGCCGGGCGTGTACGCCTATGCCAATCGCGAGCACGGCCAGCGCATCGCCGACCGCCAGCTGGAAGCCCTGCAGGCCGGGCGCGAGGTCCACGTCGGCGCAGGCACCGTGCGCAGCTTCGCGCCGGGCACCACGTTTACCCTGCACGACCACGGCCGCTTCGACGGCGGCGAAGAGGCCGCATTCACCCTGGTGCGCGTGCGCCATCTGGCGCACAACAACCTGGATGCCGACACCGGCAGCGCGCTCGCGCGCCTGCTCGGCCAGTGCCCGGTACGCAAGGCGAACGAGGACGAGCTGGCGTCCAGTCTGCACGCGGTCGGACGCGGTCCCGGCGAGCGTCCGGTCTACCGCAACCGCTTCGACGCGATCCCGAGCCGTGTCCCCTATCGTGCCAGTCGCACCGACGGTTATGGCCAACTGCTGCATCCGCGCCCGCTGGTGCAAGGGCAGCAGACCGCGATCGTGGTCGGTCCGTCCGGCTCGGTGATCCACACCGACCGCGACCACCGCATCAAGGTGCAGTTCCACTGGCAGCGCGGCGACGCCAGCCACAGCCGCCTGGCGCATCCGGCGCCCGACGGCCACACCGGCGCACCGGCCGACGACACGGCAGGCACGTGGGTGCGCGTCGCCACGCCGCTGGCGCCGGTGGCGGGTGCCAACTGGGGCAGCCACGCGCTGCCGCGGGTCGGCCAGGAAGTACTGGTGGATTTCCTGGATGGGAACATCGACCGGCCGGTGGTGATCGGCGCGCTGTACAACGGCGCCGGCCAGGCAGACGCGCAGAGCAACCAGGTGGTGCAGGGGGGCGGCGCGTCTACCGGCAATGCGCCGGCGTGGTTCCCGGGCGGTAGCGGCGCACATGCGCATCCGGCCGTGCTGTCGGGGCTGAAATCGCAGGCGCTGCAGGCCAGCCAGCAGGGCACGGGGGCCTATAGCCAGCTGGTGTTCGACGACACGCCGCAACAGGCGCGCGTGGCGCTGCAGCGGCATGCCAAGGCGCATGAGGGGCAGGATGAACTGAACCTGGGGCATTTGCGGCACCAGACCGATAATCAAAGGCTGGCGCCTGCTGGATTCGGGGCGGAGTTGAAGTCGGCGCATGCAGTGGCGGTGCGGGCGGGGGCGGGCATGCTGTTGTCGACGGATCTGGCGTCCGTGGGCGATGCGCATCTTGAGTCGTCAGCTGCGGCGATGCAGATCGCAAGCGCGGGCGAGTTGATGAGGGGTTTGGCGTCGACGGCGCAGCAGCACAAGGCGCTGGTTCCTGGCGACGGCAAGCCTGAGGAACTGAGGGCGGTGCATGACGTACGGTGCTCCCTTGAGACAACCCAAGTGAGCAGCGATGGGGGCGCAGTGACAGGCGGGGGTGGGCTGGGTAGCTCGGTGGCATATGACAAGGCCCAATTGCAGCTCTCCGCGCCGATGGGAATCGCCGCGTTGACTCCAGTCAGTGCGATATTCAGTGCCGGCACGTCAACAGCGATCGCTGCTGGAAAGACCATCGACTTCGCTGTGCAAGCAAACTTGTATCACGCCGTCAAAGCCGGTATCGGCATGTTCACATATGGCAAAGTGCAGTCAACAAATAGACCCAATACCGAAACAGGCATCAGGCTGCATTCAGCCAGCGGCAAGTTCAGCGCCCAAAGCCAGACCGGCTCGACTTGTCTGACCGCAGACCGCTTAATCACTGTTGCCAGCGTAACCAGAAGCGTTAGCGTGGCGGCGAAAGACCATGTCATGCTGACAGCCCAAGGTGCCTATTTAAAGCTCTCGGGTGGGAACATTGAGGTGCATGGCCCGGGAATCATGGCGTTCAAGGGCGGTACGAAGGAGTTGACCGGGCCGCGTAGTAGTACCCCTGTCCTGCCTCAACTGCCGAAACCGGAGCAGGTGAACAATTTCTTGGAGTTGAACTATCGCTGGGACGATCTACAGCCGATGATGGGGGCTCCATACACAGTGCTGTTCGACGATGGCACGAGCGTCAGTGGAAAGCTGGACGCCAAGGGTCATGCTCGCATCGAGAACGTTCCTGCGATCGGCGCAGGCGTCTCCTATGGAGAAGACGAACGCGAGGCGGTGCCCCGTAAACAACACAAGGCAAATGCTGTCTTCGGTGCGAAAGCAAGGACGGAAGAGGAGGCGCAGAGCTTGATTGAACAGTATCTGGCCCAGGAAGCAGAGCACTACAAATCAAATTTCTTCCCAGACGAAATCGAAGACATGACCAAGGCTACCGATGGGGATGGCTCTGTCGATCTGGCATACGATTTCCACGTCAACGATTACTTGTATGAGGATGAGGAATCAGCGGAGGCAATCGGCGCTGAACGTGCCTACCGTGAGATCCATGGTCAAGACGAGCGAGGGAAAACGTGAGCGCAACCACACCTGCTGTGCGCGCCCTCAAGCAGGCCGATACCGGGATCGGAAACTGGCTAATGGACCTTGTGACTGGCGCTGGGTCTTCACCGGCGCACATCATCGTCACCGGCATCCTTGGCGTGGTCCCAGGTGTCGGCCAGGCTATGGACGCACGCGATGTCATCATCAGCATCATCGTCATCACCAAAGCGCCTATGAGTATTAGTGCGTGGATTAATCTCGCCATCAACTTAGTTGGATGCGTACCTGCGGTGGGCGATGCATTGAAAGTTGGCTTCAAGCTGATGAAACAGGGAAAAAGCCTTGGGCGCGTACTAGAAGCAGTCTCGCCCAAATTGCGAGGCAATGTTCAAAGATACATGCAGAATATAGACTGGGGTTTCTTAACAGCCCAGTCCAAGAACCTGTTTGCCAAAAGTATCGATGCATTCGTCGATGGTCTCGATTGCTGGGCAGTCAAAGTGATCACTGGACGGAGGGAGGTTGCCGATATCATTGCGCAGCTGCAGTCATTACGCCGACGTGGCCCGGAAATGATCGATAAAGCTTTCGCAGAGCTAAAGTCGATGCATCGGCACATGTTGACGCATGATCTGCCGCGTAACACCGCCGCCGTGCGTCCTGCGGTAGCGCATCGTTCCATACCATCGAGCGCAGACGTTGCCCGACAAAGGCGTGCGGCGACTCAAAATGCTCAACGCCGATTATCCAAAAAACGTGGAGCCAAGGAAAAGTCATCTGGGGCATCCCCAAACACAAGCAATGCAGCGACCAAGAAAAAGGCTGAGCCGAAGAAGCAGGAGTGGAGTACAGGGATTCCTGCAGAACATATCACAGACTACTATGTTAAACGCAAGCATGCGAACTACCGCAAGGCGAACAATGGCGGCCGCCTGATCGAGGAATACAGCGTGGGACACAACGGTCTCGACCATCTATGGGCGAACTACGGCGCAGGCCGAGCATTTGTCGTTGGAGAAACCAAGTCGAGCATATTCGATTCGTTCAAGCTAATGGCGGCGCTACCGAAAGACTTGCAGGATGCGTTCAGCACTTTGCGCGAAGATGAGGCAAAGAATCCGACCACCACGAATGGCAAACCAAATATCTTCGAGAATGAGGAGCGCGACCGGTATGCAAACAAGCGTACCGGAGTGGGGGATACGGAGCAGCATGATGCTGCCATCCGTAAGGGTGTCAACAAGCCCAATGAAGAAACGAATCTGCGAACGCAAATGAGCCATCCTTGGATATTGAGCAAGCTTAAGACGGAAAGGCTTACTCCGCGAGGCCAACAGCTGAAGTCACTTATCCGTGACTGGCGTGAAGGGGATGGGGGCTGCCCCTATAACCGCTGGATTTCGCTTGTCACCGGTCGCCAGCTCCATAAGCACAAGAAATCCGGTGGTGCCACACATGAGGTCCAGACGATTCTGACTTTGCCCGACAACATACTTCGAAGATAAACATGATTTCCCTTGTCTCAAAAAACGATTTCACGAAAATCAAGCGCGAAGCGCTGTTGGACCATGACGCGTACCATGAGGAGGCGGAGGACTTCCTGACGCGTATTCCCCGAGCTGCCAAGAAATTAAGCGATCCAGAATGGCGCGAAGGACGTGAAATCGATGATTTCTGGCGTCTAACCGAAGCGCGTGCAGAGTATGCACTCGATTTGTTGACGCTCAGCTATTCTGCCGGGGTCGACATAAGGTCCTTGAAGGACTTCTTCCCGAAGGTCCTCGATTACTTCGAAGAGTACGCGCTCTATTCGGAGGCTCTCAATGAGACACCGGAGGGAATCCGCAATCCTGGCCCCCATATCGCTATTTGCGACGTCGAATTCGACAGGGCTAACCGCTTGCTTTGCTTCGCGATCCTGTTGGGGTATCAGCGCGCCATTCCGAGAATCATGGCGATCATCGATTACAACAACCCGATGCGCGATGGCATGCTTGAGAGACTTGCGGCGCGCTATGTCGAGCGTGTTGGGCCAATGCCAGTCGACTGCACCCGGCATCTACCTTACTATAAAACGCTAGCGATTTTCTCGGCGTCGGAGGAAAAGCGCGCTGAACTCATGCGTGAATACCTTGCAGACTGGTACGAGGCTAGCCGCCGCGAACCTTACTATGGCGCGCACGACATTGGAAACCAGTTTTTGGGCTACTGGTCATGGGAAGCTGCGGCAATCACTATCGCTCTAGACATTGATGATCGAACGTACAAAGACGTGCTGTTCTATCCGCGCGACATGGTCGACTTTGCCAAACAGAATGCATCAGACGGGAAAGACGATGTCGGCGCAATACCGGTAGATGTTCGTGCCAAGGCAGGTGAAAAATGTCCCGTCGAGGGGTTCTGGCAATCGATCGGCGTGCCTGCGCAACGTGTCCACTATGAGCAAGGCGCAGAGCTTCGTGATCTCCGGTCTCCCTATGGTTTGACTGTGTGGCGCCTCATGCAGGAATGATGTCGGCAGCTAGCAAAAGGACGTGCCATCTCTTGTTTGTCAGTGCATGCGATGCAAGCGCGCTGAAAGGACCCGCCCCGGAGTTCAAAAGAATATTTCAGATAATTAGCTCTAAAAAACGGACTCATGAACTCGCGGCCGACAGTCGCGAAACCGTCGTCGTGCGATACTGCCTTTCCACTGAGGGTGTAAATTTTCAATTGGAAAACTTGGGCAATTGAAGTCGATCATGAGGATTTCATTGCGCGTTACGGAGAGGTCGCGCCTTCAAGTGATAAAGCAGCGTCGGCACTTCAAGGCAAGCGTTTACTTGAGGAAAATAGATTGGCGAGGTCAGTCAATTAATCCAGTCTAGTGGAATGAAAGACAAACATACAATGCTTTATCTTGATCTGTATTCGACTTCCGATTAATCTAAAACGTGACCCTTGACAGTCCAGGTCGGTTCCTATCAGCGCCGGTCCGACCTTGTGGGCCGACGCCAACATTGGATAAATGTCTCGATCATTAAATTTAGATTTTAAAAATGATAAAAATTGTAATATTTTTTGCCAGCGTTCTGTTTATTAGCGCATGTGATGCGAATGCGAAAAAAAATCTGTCACCGGAATTCAAGAAAGTTTTCGAGAATATCAGCGGAAAAACTGCGCTAGCCGTTTCGTTTAATGCGCATATGAAAAAAATGGCTCCGCTTTGTTCGGAGCGGGTTTCGACTGATTCCGACTTTGATCGTATGGGGAATGTCAAGTGTACAAGCAACGCTGATATCATAAAGCTTGACATGGTTGATAGTACAAGCCCAGCCGTTACGATGGTTGCCGCGAAAATTGCCGGCACCGAAAAATGCGCATACATGCGTTCTACGCTGATTCAGTTGTATGGAAAACCTAACGAAACTCAGGACGACTGCAAGAGCAATTGGGTTTTAAAGCGAGGCAACGGCAAGCCTATTATTCATGTTGCAATTGAGGAAGATAAGCAGGGCAACGTAGTTTATTTTCGCAATCAAGAGGAGCAAGGTCCGTGAGTCTACTTTAAATGGCTAGCCACAGGATCTTGGGGGCTTAGTGAACAAACCGAACAAAGGCTAGCTGACGTTTACTTCAGCTGGTTTTATAATGCTGGACCGTTACCGACCTACCTAGTCGAGTAAAGCGGTGCAGCTCAGCGGCTCGTACCTGTAGTTCGGCGACTTAACTGTCGAAGCCACGCGCTATGACACGTTCGCCCAGCAGCTTGAACCAACGCACTATGGTTTTGGCCGGACTGCGCCGGCGGTAGCCACTCCACTTCTCGCATATCGTCGTGCCCAGCCGGCGTGTCGTGTACAAGATGTGATTGCGTGCGTCGGCACCGCAGCTGTTCGTTTTCTAGGGCCTTACTATCGGTTTTGCCTTGCAAGCGGTTCGTTTCATGTCGCCAAAACGGTTATCGCGCTCATCACGTACGAGAAGGCAGCTCGTGTGGAAAAGCCCAAAAAGGAAACCGTTTGTTTGAATCGATCAAGGCAGGGGAGCCCGGTTTGACGCCAAATTCGCGACTAGCTGGCTAAAGTCATGGCTATTGTAACGGCGGCTACAGCTAGTGCCACAGTGCCGCTTTTTGCGGCTATTGCAGTCGTGGTTGCAGAGTACACCGGTGCTGCTACGCTTGTCGACATGGCGGATGAGCGCTTTGATATCAAGAACTCAGTTACGAATTGGATGAGATGATGGAAGCTGTGACGCCAGGAAAATTGCTCCTATGAATTGCTTTGCTAGCATTCGGTACGCTTATCGGATGGTTGTTGACACTGAAACTTGCCGGAGACGAGGCAGGCAATCGAGCGCTCGTAATATGTTTAGTCGTTGCAGGGTTGACTTTGGTGATCGAACTGGTTGCTTATTTTTCTATTCGTGACCGTTTGATGTTCGTATCTTTTTTCTATGCGGTATTTGCGCTAAATCTGGTCTGGTTTATGCTCAACCTTTTTATCCCAATATACTGGCTCGATTCAGCGTCTCCAACCGAAAAATGGTCGGCGTCCGTCATCCTGCTATTTCTTGGTGTTTCAAATTTAATGAGAGGATATGGGCAGTTCAAAGAGAAATGGGACGGTTTTAACGATCCGATCGGTGTCGGAAAGGTCGACAGAGCGTCTCAAACGATCGACTGGGAGCGTATTCAGAAGCATTTAAGATTCGACGCAGACATCTTTATTCCGGGCTTGCCTCGAAATGTAACGTCCATACTATCGGTACTTCTGATTATTTCGATGTTCGTTGGACTCAACTTCCGTAGCGCCTATCCAATTTTCAGTTTGTACGCTTGGGCCGTTCCATGCGCGGTGTTCGGCTCGTTCTTCTTTCAACTTGTTGGCCATCGGGTTGCGGAAGCTAGGGCAATCGCCAATCTACAGAGCAGAGTCGGTATTGTCTTCAGAGCTGTCCACTAAAGTTGGAAGAGGGTTGGCCAAGTTGGCCATCAGGGCGGACATTCCGGTAAAGAAAGATGATGCTACAGGGGCCGGCCGAAAGGCCTCAAATCGATGGCGGGTTTCAGCGTACAGGCAAGGCCGGCTATAGCAGTATTAGGCGCGTTTTGCTGACGAGCTGGGAAAATTTTCGTTCGGGAATGAAAATCCAGATTATCGGAACGGTCATCGATCTTATTGGGGATGCCAACACAATCTTTATCGACGAAAACGGATCGAAGGACATCTCTGAATTTTTGGGACGCGCTTGCGTATCCCTTGTCAAGGCTGGCGCAACCGCGGCCCTTGGCAGTCTGTTTGCAGCGGGCGCAGTCGCATTCGTGACTGCGGCGATGACGGTCGCTGCTCTTCCAGTCTTGTTTACTGTCGGTATAGTTGTTGCCGGGTATGTGCACGCGGCAACACTGGTCGACGTGGCAGACGATTGTTTTAATATTAAGACGACGATCTCTGACTGGACTAGGTAATGGAAAAAACTAACCCAACAATGTTACTCATCTCGCTGTTTCTCTTATCGGGCAGTACGGCCGGCGGCGCGCTCTTAGCACTAAAATTGGGGGGGAGCAGTGCCGGCTATCAGCCACTTTTCATGGGGGCGCCTGCGGCGGTAGGCATATTCATTTTACAGATGACGATATATCTTTCGATTCGCGAACGACTTCTTTTTACCATCGTCTTTCTCGCCACTTTTTGCTTAACAATATTCTCGTTCATGTTCTGCCTGTTTGCGCCGATCCTGTGGATCGAGATATTGCCGGCTTACGCGAAGGTCATCGCGGTCTCTATATTGATTGCGTTGTGTGTTTCCAATTATGTTAAAGGATCGCGTGACTTTGCCCGTGATTGGGCGGCAGTGCGCGATCCAATCGCCATCGGCAAGATCAACAGGTCCAGAAGTACTATCGCATGGGAGAAAGTACAGCGCTCTCTGCATCATAAGGTTGAGATCTATATTCCCGGCTTGCCTCAGGGGATGAGCATGGCTGTAGGAATATTGTCGGTCATCGTGATGCTGGTCGGCTTGAATATGCGCTCGGCGTTTCCCGTGTTTAGTGCGTTTGCATGGGCGATTCCTTGTGCGTTCTTCTCGTCCATCTCCTTCCAGTTGATGGCCTATAGGCTGGCAGAAGCAAAAAAAATACGCGAAATTCAAACTGAGCTAGATACCCGCTTCAAAGTGGCATGACCAACAAGGGCTATCAATAAGGTGGAAATGGCATCGCGTGTTTTGCAGAGTCAGGCTGCTTGCAGACGATACTGATGGTGCCCACCGACCCGTTGAACTTCAGCAATCGTATCCATTTGCATATTACTGTTAGGGACTTTGAACTTGGTCATCAATCTTCACTGGGCAGTATTTTCGTTCCTGTTTATCACTTGCGCAGCCCAGGCTGGATCGATAGACGGCAGGTCTTATACCAATTTTGGCAACGACCTCGTGCGGCCGATCTTTCCGGTAGGTGGAAAACTTGCTATTTATAAGGACAGGAACGACGCGAATCCGAGGACGACGCTGCGCAACAAGTCTGTAGCGGAACTAGAGGGCGATTGGCGTTCTTGCGTGAAGACGCCTCCCGATGGCTGGGTCAACTGCAACGTCAAGGGTGAAAAGGGGTGGGCCAAGCGCACGGATTTCCACTCGGCCGGCGAATACGCGCCACTGGAGGCTTGGCCGTTCCGCTGGTGGCTGTACGTTGCATCTGACGGAAATGGGGGCGAAGAGGGCGATAACATGCGCAGTGCGGCGCGCGTCAATCCGTACTTGATTGCGCCTGACGCGTTCGACAATATCTTCTTCCACGTACGGTTCGACGGCGAAGGGCGGGCTCTCGCTCCGCGCAGCGGCAAGCCGACCGGTGATCGCGTTTTTGTCGCCGGGAGGGCAGTCTACTTGGCCCCTGCGGATTCCACCAAGCGCAATGGCGCTACCTGGCTGTTTCTCAATTACTACAATCAAGAATTGAAGGCCATGTGTCCGGCGTTGCATCCCGATAGTTGCATGAGCGCGGTCAACACGGCACCGAACTGGACGGGAATCAAAGCCTTATATGAGGAACCAGCCCCACAGTTCCGTCGCAAGGATGGAGAACGCTGGTATGGAGCTACCGAAGTTGCTTTCGCCCGTCACTTGGACCTGGTTGTTCCGCTCATGTACCACGTGCCAGCCGGCGTCCACATGAAAATCGATGCCAATCCGATCAAGGATGGACAACTTGCGAAGAACCGGCAAAAGCCTTTCTGCATCGCTGACTGTCCGACCAGCGGCTATTCGGACGGACAGCAGGCCAAGCACGATAATAGCGTGATGCAGCCGGCGCGTTGAACATGCCTTCGAATGTTTCGGCTTCTGTCGCACATTGTGAATATCTCGATGTACAAGGGATTTTCCTCGCCGGTACCTTGACCCTCTCTGATTGCGCCAGGCAAGCACCGGTACCCGAGGCCATGAATGTCGAATGCTACCTGTTCCAGCAGAACTGGAAAGCATAAGAGGCGAAGCATGGCGCCAAAGTTGCCGTAGCGACATTGAGCCCAACCTGATATATTAAAAAGCTAGCGATGGATGATGCGTTGCACTGCCGAGGGAGAAACTCGTTGAATCAAAACGAGCGGATTTTTTTGTCGAAAGGCGAAATGGGCCGGTTACGAGGTGAGTCATGTGCTGGTAGCGTCATATCACTTCCGATCTTGGCGATGAAGACGACGATGCAGTACGCAAGGTGATGCATACCACGGTATAAGGAATAATGATGATGTGCAACGTGCAAAAGAATACAAACGATCCAAAGCAGAGTAGATTGATGTTGACTCGGCTGTTCGGCGGATTTTTACTTGCCACGACGCTCATGACCTCATGCTTCGCAGCCGCTGATATTCGGTCAACAGCGAATGATTTCTCCGATAATCCCTTCATTGCAATTGGTGTGAACCCGGTCACGCGGGTTGTAACCGGATATGTTTCTGCACTTCGAATTGTTCCAGGTAGAACGGATGTCTGCAAGTTTGTGCTCCGGGGCGCCTTGACTGCGAGTGGAAAAGTGCTCCTGTCGGTCAAAGATGCAGTGCTGGAAAACCAAAATGAGGGAGCACTGGATGGAAAGGAGTTTGCGATACTGACCGCTAGGCAAGACACCATTCAAATCGATTTGCTCAACGCATTAGCGCCCGGAGATTGTGACTGGATTTTAGGATGGGCCGGAGGTCCTAATATTAGCGCCAATTCAAAAGGTTACAGCTTGTCTGTTGACGCAAGATCCAAAGCCGACTGGATTGGTGTTGTAGTGATTCGCAACAAGCGCGCGTTTTTTCACAATGCCCCGGATTCCGCTACTGTTCGCAAAGCGTTTCTGGTTTCGGGAGACGTTGCTTATGTGATAGCGGAAAAAACCGGCTGGTATCATGTGAGGTATACCCACGCTCTAAAGGAAACTGTTGGATGGATCAAGGTATCTGATACCATCCAATTTTAGTGGTTCGACTTTGATGGTCGATTGTTTTCAGCGTGTCCTATTGGATTGAAAATTGACTGGCACGATGATGGGATATTCTCTATGATGCACCCTTCGGCACTGTTACGCTGTCTTCACAAAAAAGCGTCAGGGACTCTCGTCGGTCGGGGTCGCAACTAATTTGTGCGTGTTAGAGCATGAGAAAGTTGAATATTCATTGTCGCTCTTCCGTTTCTTGCTGCATGACCTTTATGCGGATATTTTAAAAAGATGATGATTCCATTGATCGAAAAAGCGGATTATAAGAAAAGCAGACGCGACCACCTTCTTGATTATGAAGATTACTTATCGAAAGCTGAAAACTTACTGAAGCGTATTCCGAACGCAGCAAAAAAACTGGGCGACAAAGAGTGGCTGAAAAACTCGGATCCCGGAATGCTGTTAAGCTTGACTGCTGCTCGCAGCGAGTATGCGCTGGATTTGCTCTCGCTTAGCTATTCTGCCGGTGCTCAAGTAGCTACCATAAGGTTGGCATTTCCAGGAGTAGTAAACTCTTTTGAGGAATACGCGTTTTATTCCGCAAGATATAATGAAACACCAGAAGGGTGCATGAATCCAGGTCCTCATCTTGCCATTCGCGATGTCGATTTCACAAGAGCAAATCGGCTGGTGTGCTTTGCCATTTTGCTAGGGTGGACAAAGCTATTACCGCGAATTATGGCAATCGTTGACTACAATAACGATGAACTGGATGGAATGTTAGAACGTCTTGCGGCCGTGTACATACGAAGACCCGAAGCATTGCCTGCCGATTGTACGCGGCATTTTCCCTACTATATAACATTGGCGATTTTTCATGCTAATCCCACCAATCGTGCGGAACTCATGCGGAATTATCTGGGAAGCTGGTACGAGGCAAGCAGGCTTGAGCCCTATTACGAATCGCACGCAAATGCCAAGCGATACCTCGGCTACTGGTCGTGGGAGGCTGGAGCCATATCGGTTGCGCTAAACATTAATGACGATCTATACCGTGACCATAAATTTTATCCTCGGGACTTGGTCGCGTTTGGCAAGGCATTGGGTGGCCAGAATGAACTGGGAAAAATACTTCAAAAATAAACATTCGTTTCCTTATCCCCGAAAACAATTTCAAGAAAAATCGAGCGCCAAGCCCTGTTGGACCTTGACGAATACCATGAGGCAGCGGAAGACTTCCTGAAGCGTATTTGTTGAGCTGTAAAAAGATTAAACTATCCACTATAATGCGCCAATGCGCGATAGCATGCTCAAGAGAATTGCGGCATGTTATGTAAAACGAGCGGAGTTGATGCCAACCGACTGCACCCGGCACCTTCCTTGCTATAAACGCTGGCGGTTTTCGCGGCGGCGGAGGAAAAGCGTGCTGAACTCATGCGTGAATACCTTTCAGACTCAAATGTGTTGATCAATAATTGTGAATAATGAAAAAGCCAGGATGCTCGTTGTCGGCTTCCTGTTTGTCATTGCATGCAATGCAAATGCGCAAAAAGAACCAGCTTCCGACTTTAAGAGAATATTTCAAGTCATTAGCTCGCGTGACGCCTTGTCGACCTCGTTTCAGCTACATATGGAGAAAATGGGCGCCTTGTGTGCAAAACAGGATGCGAGTGAGTCAGGCTACGCTAAGAAAGGTAACGTCAAGTGCATAAGTACGACTGCTATCCCTGAGCTTGATATGAGCGCAACCGCAAGCCTTGCCGTGACGATGATCGATGCCACGATTGCGGGCATCGAGAAATGCACATATATGCGTTCTATACTGATCCAGGAGTATGGCAAACCTGCCGAGAGTCAGGGTAATTGCGATAGCAAATGGCTTGTAAAGCGCAGTAAGGGCAAGCCCCTCGTCCATATTGTTCTCGAAGAAAATGCCAAGAAAGACGTTGTGTATTTCGGCAATGAGCAAGAGCAGGGGCCCTGAGGAGATAGAGAAGTAATGAAGCTGAATTATTTATTTTCTATGGAATCAGCACGGCAAAGCTCGGTGTAGTATGGCCCAAGACCACTCGTCTCATACGAACCTTTCTCATCGTGCTGGCCTGCATCGCCGGATGCTCGGCACGAGCGCGGTCCCCAAGCCGGGAGTTCAGCAAGATGTTTTTCACGATCAGCGCGAAGCAGGTTTTCAATTCATCCTTCGAGACCATCATGATTAAGCGACACCACTTGGCCTCGCTGCTCATCGCGGCAGTGACAGGCACCGCGTGCATGAGTAGCATGGCGGATGCGCCATCAAAGGGCCAGCCGGTCGCCATCGCGAGCACCGCAGCGACCGGACCCTACCAAACCCAACTCTTCAACCTGCTCAGCAAGGATGCGAGCGTCGTCGACGGGAAGCGTTATTACCAAAGCGGCTTCGCGAAGCAGTTCGATGCCCTGCTTGCCTCATCCAGCCTGGCAAAAGCGGACAAGACCCAGGTGCCGCTGAAGAAGCGCCTGCTCAGCGGTCCAGCGCCGGAGCCCGTGCTTCGCGCCGATCCGATCACGGGCACGCAATGGCTCGTCTACGACGCCTGCCAGGCCCACCGCTGCGACGAGGTCTCGCTGCGCCTGCTGTACGATCCGGCCTCGCACAAGATGGTCGGCAAACTGAACCTGAATAAACATTCCGAGTTCCTCGGTGCCCCATCCGTCGGCGAGCAGCGCCTGCTCGATCAAGACCGATGAGTATGGCGGCGTGAATGATGGATCCAACAGCGGGTATCGATAAAATGGTCATGGAATGATGCGTTTTGTAGAACAAACCGTCTTGCGGGCGACACTGGCCGCCTCGTTCGGCTTTGGCTGCGCGGGCGGCGCACAGGCCGGGTTGGCGCCGGGACAGGGAACGGCGGCCCCCGTCGATGCGCCGTTCGACAGGATCATGGCTTCCCTGATCGACTACAAGGTCTTCCGCCTGAGCAGCGACCGGTTCCACCAGATGGTGACACCGTATTGCAAGCGTACCGACCGGCAGAAGGACGAGCATGGCGTGGATGCGGCGTACCGCTGCGATGCCATGACCGGCATTACCGAAATGAAGATCAGTACGCGCGAGGGGCCCACTACCGGCAAGAACTACGTGATGTTTATCCAGCTTTTTCTGGCGACAGACCGTTATGCATCGTCCAACTCGCAGATGCAGTCCAGGCTCGGCAAGCCCACGAAAAGTGGCAAGGACTTCGTGCGTTACGTGTACGCCGGCGACAAGGAACTCAATAAGATGGGCACTGCTGTGATCAGCCTTTCGCGTGAGGACGAGCAGACCGTGGGTTTCTCGATCGCGCTGGAGCAGGGACCCTGATTATCCGGATGGCGCATGGCGGGATCAGCCGCTGCCTTTCCGGCAGGGTGACCTCGTCCATGTGCTGGAAGAGAAACCGGGTTGGTATCGCCTCGGCTACGGAGTGGCAACGGCAGACTGTGGGCGGATCGGGACCGTGGGCATGGTCCAATTGCGAATGAAACGAGGGACAAGGACAATATGCTCATCTACAGGCACCACACCGGTGGCGACAAGATCGACATCGACGACCGGACAGGACGTTGGGTACCGGTCGAGGTCGAAGACGGGACGATCATCGTCGGCTTGATGTCGATGGGGCAGCGCGCCAGGTTCGAGGTCGGTGGCAGCTACGCCATCGAGAACGACAGGCGCTTCTACTTTTTCTGGAACGAGGAGGGTGAACTGGTGCTGCGCACCGACGACTTGCGGCTTGCACTGTTCCGGCTTGCGCCCAACGGCGGACTGGTGGAGCTTCTCCCGCAATTGTCGGTGGAACTGCGTCCGGCCCGTTACGGCGATGGTCGCGCCATGCCCGGCATGAGCACCTTCACCGTGTCCGACGGCGGCAGCACGCACATTGAAGTCCTCTATGATTCCGCGCGCTACGTCCGCTACTACCTCGGCAATTTTACCTTTGTGCCTGACGAAGACCTGAGGGACTGGGATTTTTTCGTGGCCGTCGAGCGGGAACTCATCGAACTCCGACTGCTCGCCGGTGCGCGCGCCGCGGCCGAGGGGAGACATACGCCAGATGACCGGTCCGGCGCGGCGCTGGTCACGCTGCGTACGGGAGAACCCGCGCCACGCGCCGGCATCTGGGCGGCCGCGCATCACCTGGAGCACCGCCGCTGGCTGGAGCGGGGCGAAACGATGTCCGCCATCGACGTGCCCGAAGATATCTGGGTCTGGATTCCGCCCTGGGACGACGACGCTGCGAGTGAAGCGGGCATGCCTGCCGCATGAAGTGCGCGGATCGCAATCGTGCGCGCCTTGCCGGGCCAACTCTTCAGTTATCCTTGACGTTTTGACTACCATGACGTCCATGAAAATCCGCTCTGTCATCGCGATCGCCGCGCTGTGCGCCGTCTCGCTGCCCGCCACCGCGGGCTGGTTCGACGTCAGCAATTACGAGGGCAAGGTGGGCGGCAAGTCCGTACACCTGTCGATCCAGACGCTGGCCGCAGCACACCCGGACGGGCCGGAGGACAGCCGCTTCGTCATCGGCAGCTTCTACGGCACGGCGGAACGCCGGCCCAAGGCTTTCCACGGCAAGCGCTTCGCCGACGGCCGCCTGCAGTTGTGCGAGACCCGGCGCGTGGGCGACTTCATCATCCCCCAACGCGACAGCTGGCTGCGGATGAAGGCGGAACCTTGCCAGATCGCGCTCGCGCCGCAGGGCGACGCCTTGAACGGGAAATGGGGCAAGGCCGGAGAGGCGGCGGCATTCCGGCTCGTCGGTACCATGAACAACGTGACGCAAGACCAGGTCACCGGCAAGATGGACGTGCCGCTCTGGGTCGACGACAAGACCTACATGTACGTCGGCACCTGGGGCCTGCACGACGGCCGCCTGATGCTGCGCGCGCTGCACGCGATCGGTGTCGCCAGCGGCAAGCGGGAACGCACGGCCACGCTGGAATGCATGGAGCCGGGTACGATCTGCCCGGGTCTGCTCTACACTGAAGCCTACCTGGCTGGGCGGACCCAGCGGATGCCGGGGGAAGTGACGGTCGGCTATTCGGATGGACAGCAGGCCAGGCACGACACCATCGTGCTCCAGCCGCTCCGCTGATCATGTCTTCGAACCTCTCCCGCTTTTGTCAGGCGCTATCGAGCATGACCATGTGCAAGGTGGTTTGCCTCGTCACGGCCCTGGTCCTCCCGGCCTGCGCCAGGCCGGCACCGGCACCCGACGCCGTCAATGCCGAACGCTACCTGCGGCAGCAGGGTTGGAAGGCCTACGAAGCGAAGCAGGCGGCCAGGTCGCCCTTACCCGATATCACGCCCGTGGTGTATTACGCCGAGGGCAACAGCGTGCCCAGTTGCGGCATCGTCACCGGCTCGATGGAGGGCAAGTCATCCGGTTTCATCGAGCTGGTCGGCTCCGACCCTGGCGTGGGTTTCCCGCAGTGCCTGGGCATCCTGTCGATCACGCCGTTCAGGCTGCAGAACAGCGAATACGTCGTGGTGGAATACCTGTCGCGCGAAACGCGCGAGGACATCGACCGCCATTACAGCTATCTGGTGCGCGATCGCACGCGCGGCTTCGTGGAGGACGAGATCCTCAACCGAGCGATACCTTCGGCACCTGCGGACGTGGGCGCAGCGGCCGCTTCCCATGGCGTGTGGCTGGCGCGCGCCGCGCTTCTGACCGCGGCCTATCCCGAATGGTATCTGATCGAGCGCGATCTCATCTCGGACCAGAGGTCGTCCTTCGCCATCTTCGAAGACAGGAAAGCCCGGCGATGCCACTTCGTTGCCGAAGCCGGCGCGGTACCGGTCGCCATCGCGCATACGACCTTCTTACCTGCGTCTGCATGTGCGGAGGTACTGGCGTCGAGCCGTTACGAAAAGAACGGCAAGGTGTTTTATCTCGCGATGTTTCGGGACCAGGATCGGACACAACGGGTGGGCATCGTTTCGGTGTCGGCCGATGGCAGCGTCATCGCTGAAAAAGCCTTGGCGGAGCAGGTCAATCGTGCAGGTGCGGTGAAAGACATCAAGAGCGCGAAAGCGGCTCTCATCAAACAATTACCATGATGAATATGAAAACACTGATCGTTCCGACGCTATTGCTGGTGCTGGGAGCCGGCCATCATTGCCATGCAGCTGGTCATAAATACGAGAAGCAGGTTGTCAAGATGCGCTGTGGCGAAGCCAGTTACACGCTGACTTCCGTCTGCAGCAAAAGCGGGGATTCGATGACGCTGAACGACTGCAAGCCGCAATCGCTGCTGATCGACGGTGCGGGTGCGAAACGCACGGCGACCTTGCCTGAATTGCCCGCAGACGAGCGCAAGCGCATGCGCGCCAGTGGTCGCGACATCAAAACCCTGTTCGTTGTGGAATGGGCCTGCAGCGATACGCGCCGCGGACCTGTCGCAACGCTCTATTATTCGATCGGCGGCGGCTCGGCGCCAGACGGGGAAACATGGACGCATTACGACAAGGCAGGCCGGCTGATGGAAAGCGACGTGTCCTTGTCGCCGGAGGAGGTCAGCGCGGTCCAGCGCAAGTTCAAACGGGTCCCGTCCATCATGCCGGATTGAGCATCGCCCTCGGGCGGAACATCCTTGAAAATCCCGTGCATTTCGACAATCAGGAGAAGCAGACCTTTGAACATGCAACATCGATTCATGCGGACATTCCTCACTGCGCACGCGCTGGCCGCCGCGCTGGCAAACGGCCCGGTAGCGGCACAGACCATCAAGCCGCAAGCTGACCTGACGGTGTTCAAGACGGCGGCGGGCGAGATCACGATGCTGCATTCGATTGTCCCGATGAACAACGCGCACGACGTCGAACTGCTCGGTTTCGTGAAACGTGGCGGGACCGGACCCGCCACGCACATCCCGTTCGAAATCGGCAGCGACTACGAGCCTTACCTCAACATGCGCACTGGTGCCGATTGCATGGTATCGAGCGCGCGCGTGCTACGTGACGGCAACCGGCTTCGCGTGCTGTACGCGCGACGCAAGGGCGAATGGCTGGACAAGAAGCCGGTGACGCTCGAACTGTTCGAGTTGACTGCAAACGACGAGGATGCGCCCGGGACGCCGGCCTTGTATTTCCGATCCAGGAAGAAAGCCGATACGAAGACCGTCTACTGCGACGTCAACGATGCGCTGGACAAGGAAGCGGCGTCTTTCACGCGCGGCATCAAGTAACTACGTGCGCCGGCCCGGCTGGGCGCGCGCGCAGGCAGGACCGCAGCCATGGCCTGGCCCGCACTCTCATCAGCCCTCCTGCGGCGGCACGCCTAGCAACTCCTCGATGTGCGCCAGCGACGCCGAATCCTTCACCACCGAGCGCAGCCAGGTATGCAGGTCCTGTTCGCCGGCGTTCGCCGCCTTTTCCGCAAAGTAGGACACCGGGCTGTGCGGCTCGGTGCGGCGGAAGAAGTCGGCGATCGCGCGCAGCTGCGCGATGGCCTGCTGGCGCGAGACGATCGCACCCGGCGGTCCGGCGTGGACCGACGCCGCTTGCGGCGCCTCCGTGGGCGAGGCCATCCCGGCGGCTTCCGGTGCCGGTGCGGTGGCAGCCGGCTGGTCCGGCGCCGGCATCACGCGCAGCAGGTCCTGCACCGCGTCGCGCGCCGCCACGAAGGCCGGGGCGTCGTGGCCGAGGCGGGCGTCGGTCGCGCGTTCCAGGTCGAGCAGGGCGTCCATGCAGGCTTGCGCATCCTGCGCGAAGGCACTGCGAAAGCCATGGCTGCTGGCGCGGCGCGCCGCTTCCATCTCGGCCAGGCGGCGGCCGTCGTCGAGGTTGGCCTTGCGCGCGGTGTCGAAGTCGAGCAGGGTCCAGGCGCTGCCGTTGCCGTCGGTGACCGGGATGTCCTTGAGCAGGCCGGGGATGCGTGCCAGCATCCAGGCCAGGTTGCCGATGCGCTGTTCCTGGTCGCCGTCCTCGGCTTCCGGATACAGGCCCTGGTCCCAGAAGCGTTCGACCAGGCCGCCGACGACGCGCAGGCCCTCGGCCAGGCCGGGCAGGGCGTGGCGCTTGGCGGCGGCCTCGGTCAGCCACACGCCCAGGCGCAGGTCCTTGCTGCTGTCCGCGAGCAGGCCGGCGCAGCGCTGGACCACGAACGCCCAGTCGGCTTCCTTCAGGTCGGTCAGCCATTCGCCCTGGTCGAGCGAGGGGTCGTCGAACTTGCGGGCGTGGACGATGGCGTCCATGTCGGAAGAAAAGCTCAGGTCGGCGCCGGCGGGGCGGTCGGGGCTGATCGGCTGGAGCAGGGTCTCGGCTGTGAACATGCGGTGTCCTTGTAATCTTTACTGCGCGCTCATTGCGCGATTCGGAATTCGATGCGGCGGTTGCGCGCGCGGCCCTCGGTTGTCTCGTTGCTGGCCACTGGGCGGTCCGAGCCCTGGCCGGACGCGGTGAGCAGGTCGCCGTTGATGCCGTGGCTGGCCATGTAGGCCTTGACCGCTTCGGCCCGGGCCTGGCTCAGGCCCTGGTTGGTGGCGCGCAGGCCGACGTTGTCGGTATGGCCGATGATCTCGACCTTGCGGCCCTTGACCTTCTGCATGGCGGCGATCATCTCGTCCAGGATCGCACGCCCGGCCGGCGTCAGGGTGGCCTTGCCGCTTTCGAATTCGACGGTGCGGTTGGCCAGGGCGCTGTCCAGGATGGCCTGCTCTCCGCTCGACACGCGCAGGCCGTTGTTGACGGTGTAGGTCGGGTTCAGGCTGGTGGCGACGTCGCCCGCGATCTTCTGGCGCAGGCCCTCGTTGGCGACCTCGCCGCGCAGGCTCACGGTGGTGCCGTCGATCTTCAGCTGGCCGCGGCTGATCTGCTTGAGATCCGGGGAGAGCAGCTTCTGCACGTAGCCGTTCCAGTTGGCCGGCATCGCCACCTGGCCGATCGCGATCTGGTCGACCACGCGCTCGGCGCCGTACAGCTCGCGCAGGCGCGCCAGCACGGCGGCCTTGGTGGCTTCGTCGGGGACGGTGCCGGCGGCCAGCACCTGGCCCGGCTGCGGCGCGGGCGCCTGGGCCAGCGCCGCGTTGGCGGCGCCGAAGGCCAGCGCCAGCAGGAGTAAGGATAGAGGTCGTGCCATGGTCAGGTTCCGATAAAGGCGGTGCAGAGCGAATCGAGGGCGGACTTGAGGGACAGCTCGTCCTGGGCCAGGTAGGTCGAGAGCTTGCGCACGGCGTAGTCGTCGTTCACCTGGTCTTCGACCCAATCGAGTTCGTCGAAGGTGATGTGGCGCTCCTGGCCGGCGTGCGGGTCGATGATCGCCTGCAGCGTCTCGGCGGAGGTGCCGGAAAAGCCCAGCACCAGCGCCGGCCGCTGTGCGACGCGGGTGAGGAACAGGGCCAGTTCGAAGTCGGCGCGCGCCAGGAAGGGCGTGATCAGGTGCATCCAGAAGGCCGCCACCAGGCTGCGGTACATGGGGTCGCGCGGCAGCGGCAGCACCAGGCTTTTCTCGAGCCGGCTGGAACTGCTGGCCAGCACCGGCTGCAGCAGCATGCCGAGCGCCAGCAGCAGCCGGCGCACGTGGCCGCCGAAGCCGGCCTGCGCGAGCATGGCCTGCAGGCCGCCCACGGTCTGCAGCTCCAGGAAGTCGGCGAAGGCGGCGCCGTAGGCCGCGGTGCGCAGGTCGATCTCGATCGTCTGGCCGGTGGCGGCCTGCAGCGGCGCGGCGGCGTCGGGCGCGCCCACCACGCCCGCGCTGAGGGTCTCGAGGCGGTTCCAGAGGCGGTTCAGGACCAGCGGCGCGTCCGGGACGAATTCGGCCGGCTCGTTCACTTCGAGGGCGCTCATCATCAGGAAGGGGAAGCGCCGGCTCGACTGGTCGGTGCTGGCCACGATGTGGCCGGCGATCGCATGGCGGCGGCGCGGGCCGATGATGGCGAAGTGCAGCGGCGCCATCGCGTCGTAGCTCAGCTTCCAGCGCGCGTCGGCGCTGAGCAGGTCCATGGCGCGCGCCAGCCAGTCGTCGAGGATCCGGACCAGGGCCGGATTGTCGCTGCCCTTGATGAAGTCGCCGCGGCTGGGCACCTTGCCGAAGTAGCCGACGGTGGCGGCGGTAGCGCCGTTGGCAAGACGGCTCATTGGGCGCCTCCGGCGACAGCCGGCGCGGCAGGGGCTGCAGCAGGGGCGGCGGCGGCGGTGTTGGCGGCGACCACGGTATCCGGCAGGCGCAGGCGCTTGAAGCCCTGGCCGCCGGGCGCCGGCGCCGGCGCGGCCACCGGTTTGCGGGTGCCGACCACCTTCAGGTTGGCGGTCACGCTCACGCCCTCGTTCGACCAGGTCAGCTCGAACACGCCGCCATCCTTTTTCTTGCGGCTGGACGTCTCGATCATGCTCTTCAGGCCGGTGCGGCCCGGCTCGTTGAGCAGGGTCACGCTGCGGCCCTGCGGGGTGAGCGCGGTGATGCGCGCGCCCGGGGTGCCGAAGTTGCTCGGCCAGGCCATGTGGACCCATGGCTGGGACTGGCCGCGCCAGCGCAGCGCCTGGCCGTCGATCTCGATGGTGAACTCGCTGGCGCCGACGGCGCTCAGCGCCTGCAGGTCGAACATGGTCTGTTCCTCGCCTCCGCTGGCCGCCGCCACGTTGGCCACGCCGTTGCTCGACAGCGGCGCGATCCAGCCCGGGAAGCTGGCCACCACGCCCGGCACCAGCGTCACGCCCATGTCGGCCCAGGTGCGGGCCGCCAGCACGTCGCCGCGGCGCACCACCAGCGGGCCGATGGTGGTATCGAAGAACTTGGCGATGGCCCCGCCCGGACCGAAGATCTCGCCGATCTCCTGGTTGTTCGCTTCCAGGCGCGACTCCACCGAGAACGGGTATTTCGGCGCCAGGTTCTGGCGGAAGGGCGTCACGACCTGGGCCGCCCAGACCTTGTTGATTTCCAGTTCGGTGGGCTTGACGATGACCGCGAAGCTCTGCATCAGCGGGCGCACCAGCAGCGGGCGGATGGCCGCCTTCTGGGCATCGGTCATCCCGGTCAGCATCTGCTCGTCCACGTACTTCAGGGCGTCGGCCAGCTCGGAGCCGTTGCCATCCAGGGTCTGTTGCATCAGCTGCTTGGCGCCGGGGCCGGGGTCGCCCTGGTTCTTGATGGTGTTGAAGCGGCTGCGCAGCTTGGACATCTGCTCCATGTAGCCGCGCATCAGCGATGCATTATTGTCCTTGGCGACCACCATGCGCGCCACGCCGGCGAACTCGCGTCCAACCGGGCCCAGGGGCAGGGCGGCGTTCTGCGGCGTGCCGGCCTGGATGTTGATGTTTACCTGCGAGGGCTTCTGGCGCAGGATGGTTTCGCGGAACCAGGCCATGGCGCCGCGCTGGGCCTGCTGCAGGCCAGCGTCGACCAGGGTCGGGTTGTCCCACGAGGTCTGCTGGTAGACCGTCGTCACCAGCTTGCCGATCGGCGAGGTCTGCGGATCGCCCAGGCGGTTCATGGCGCCGGCGGCGGCCTCGAAGCTGGCCAGGTCGCGGATGGTCACGCCCTGCAGGAAGCGCTGCCATTCCTTGGCATAGTCGTTCTTGTACAGCTCCATCAGCGCCTTCTGGATCTGTTCCGGGCTGCCTTCCAGCGTCAGGTCGTCCTTGGAGGCGGTCTTGAGTACCCAGTCGGCGCTTTGCAGTTCGCGGTTGGCGGCATCGCGGAAAGCGTCCTGGACGAAGCCTTCCCACGCCTCGCGGGTGAAGGTGCCGGGAATCGCGTAGCTGCCCAGCACCAGTTCCTTGTCCTGTTCGCCCACGATGCGGGCCACGGTCATGGTCGGGAAACGGGTCGCGGCGCGCGCCTTGACGTCGGCATACACGCGCTCGCGCGCCGGCATGCCGCGCACCACGCGGCGCAGGTTGTCGCGGGTCTGGTCCACCAGGGCCAGCTTGGGTTCCAGGCGCGGCCAGGACACGTCCTGGATCTGCGACAGGTAGAAGGTGATCATGCGCTCGGCGCCGCGGATCATTTCTTCGCGTGGCATGGCGCCGCGGTTGGCGTCGAGCCAGTTGCGCCAGAAGCGGGTCAGCTGGTCGTTCAGGTGGGCGGCCTCGGCGCGCGCCGGGTCGGCCAGCATCAGGTAGGTCTTGAGCGCGTTGTAGGCATCCTCGCTGCTGGTGGGCGAGGAGTCCTTGAACTGGCGCGAGGCCTGGGCCGCGGTCTGGGGGGTAGTGCTCTCGGTGGCGGTGCGCGCGGACGGCTGCAGCTCGGCGGCGTTGCGGTTCACCTCGGCCAGGAAGCCTTCCAGCGATTCCGCCACCGGCTTGAGCATCACTTCGCGCACGCCGCTGAAGTATTCCTCGCGCAGCTTGCGTTCCAGGTAGTCGCCCTGGTACAGGCCCAGGCTCAGGGCCAGCGGCCGGTCGCTGCGGTAGCGTTCCAGCTGCTCGATGCGGTCCTGCAGGATCTGCAGCGCCTCGAAGCGCGACTGCAGGTCGACGCGCCTGGACTGCACGCGCGCGGCCTGGGCCAGGTCGGCCTCCACGTTGGCCACCAGCTGGCGGTTGTTCATGGTCGACCAGGTCCAGCCGCCCAGGGCCAGCCCGGCGACCGCCACGCAGGCGATGAAGGCGGCGTAGCGCATGCGGATCTTGGCCGGGCTGGCGTAGCGGGCCACCAGGTCCTTGTCGGCGAAGATCACCTTGCGGAACAGGTTGAGCAGGAAGTAGCCCTGCTGCTGCTGGACCTCGCCATGGTCGAGCGGCTGCAGCTTGATGTCGAAGCGCTGGGCGACGCGTTGCGAGGACGCCGACACCGGCTCGCCTTCCTGCAGCGCGCTGGTGAAGTAGAAGCCGCGGAATACCGGCTTGAACTGGAAGGGGTTTTCCTCGAACAGGGTGGCGATGAAGGCGCGCAGCGGCGCCTTGATGTTGGAGAACTCGAGCGGGAAGGTAAACACGCCGGGCGGCATGCGCTCGCGCCATTGCAGCGCCATGTTGGCGGCGCTCATGTCCTTCAGGCCCTCGTACAGCTCGTCGAAGCGGGCGTCGAACTGGTCCAGCACCAGCTGCGAGCTGGCGTTCTGGTTATACGGCAGGGTCGCGCCCCAGATCCGGTCGCGCTCGCCGCGTTCGGCGTCCTGGAAGAATTCGTTGAAGCCCGTGATCAGGTCGGCCTTGGTGAACACCACGTAGACCGGCGCGTGCACCTCGAGCTTCTCGGTCAGTTCCTGGACGCGCTGGCGCAGGTTCTTGGCCAGGTTGATCGCGAACTCGGGCCGGTTGCCGGTCAGCTCGGCCACGCTGACCGCGATGATGACGCCGTTGATCGGCGCTTTCTTGCGGTATTTCTTCAGCAGCGACAGGAAGCCGAACCACTCGGCGCGGTCTTCCTCCTGCACAGAATAGCGGCCGGCGGTATCGATCAGGATGCCGTCGGTGGTGAAGAACCAGTCGCAATTGCGGGTGCCGCCCACGCCCTGCACGATCTTGCTGTCGGCGAAGGGGAACTGCAGGCCGGAGCTGGCGATTGCCGTGCTCTTGCCCGCCGCCGGGTTGCCGATGACCATGTACCAGGGCAGCTCGTAGAGCGCGGCGTCGCCGGACAGGTGGCCCAGCTTCGAACCCTTGATGGTGGCGATCGCGTCCAGCATGCGCGTGCGGATCGCTTCCTGCTCCTGGCGCTGGGCCGGATTGGCCTTGGGTGTGCTGGCGGCCGCGGCCTGTTGCTCGAGCATGTCGCCGAGCCGGGCGCCGTCCTGCGTACGGCGGTGGCGGTGCCACAGCCAGGCGGCGCCGGCGCCGAGCAGGGCCAGGATGAAGATCGCCCGGGCCCAGGCGGCGGGCAGGCCGAGCAGCGCTGTGGCGATCCACAGCAGTGCGGCCAGGGCCAGGAGCCCGGCCACGGTCATGGCGGGACGTGAAGTCAGGGTTTGCCGGAGTGTTTGCATCGTCGGGTCGGGGTCTCGTTCAGGAATGCGCCGCGGCCGGGCGGACCAGGGCGGCTGTGCGTTGTAATGGGTCTTCGTTGCCGACGCAGAGGGCGGCGCCTCCGCTGTCGAGCGCATGCTGGTGGGCCAGGGCGAGGGTGGCCAGGAAGGGCGCCTCGCCGCAGTGGCCGCAGGCGCCGCCGAGGGCTTTCAGGTCCTCGCCGGCATCCAGGTGGGGGAGGGCATCGCCGGCGAAGCGCATCAGTTCCACCAGGTGCGCGCTCGCGTGGCCGGTGTCGGAAAATACCGCGCGCACGGCGGCCGCGTCGCCGGCCTCCGGCAACAGGACGGCGGCGAGCTGGCGCAGCAGCGCGGTGTCCGGCCTGGCGCCGCTCGCCTGGGCGCCGCGCGGCGTGCTCGCAAGCTGCAGCCGCGGTGCGCCGGGGTCGAACAGCGTGGCCTGGGCGGCATCGGCCACCAGCAGGCCGGCCGCGGCCTCGCCCGGCACCCGGCCCTGCGGGTTGGTTGCCGTGAACAGCGCGCCCTGCATCGCCAGCTCGTCCACGTGCGCCTGGTCGACGCGCGAGCCGAAGGCCAGCACGAGGGCCAGGACAGGCTCCGCACCCCGTTCGGCATGGCTCGCGAGTTCGGCCAGGGTGGCGGCAGCGGAAGCGGAGTGGCTCGCAACCCGCACCCGCTGCGCCGGCCATCCGTACTGCACGGCGAGCGCAGCCAGCCAGGCGCCGGCGGCGGTACGCTGGGCTTCGTTCCAGTCGGGGGTGACGACCGCATGGATGCGCAGCAGCGGCACGCCGGCAGCGCCATGGTCGCCGTCATCGCCGGCGGCCATTCGCGGGTGGCCGGTCGCCGGCAGCAGCAGCTCGGCCGCCACCGCCGTGCCAAGCGCCAGCGCACGCCATTGTGCCGGCGTCCAGCGAGGATCGTCGATGGTGGCGCCGGCGCGCCAGGCGCCGATGTCGTCCTCCAGCGCATCGTCGACGGCGGCGTCGGCGCGCGCGCTCAGCACCGGGAAGCCATCGTCGTCGACCAGCTCCGGATCGAGGCCGGGGCGCGCGCGGTGTTCACCGAGCGCTTGCGCCAGCTCGGCCGGCGTGGCGCCATGCGGGGTGCGGATCGCCGAGGCCAGGATGGCCAGCGAGGGCAGGACAGGCGGCGCGGCGACCGCGGGCGCGACGTTGCCCGGGGCGTTTGCATCCGGCGCCGGCGCGGCCCGGGCGGCGGCGATGCGGCGCCAGCCCCAGACGGCAAGCAGCACGACCAGCGGCAGCGCCGCCATCCAGACGAACAGGTCGAGCGCCGACGGCATGCGGTTGGTGGCGCGCCAGTACGACACCGCGCCGGTCCAGCTGGTACCGACGACGGCGGAGGACAGCAGCGCGCGCTTGAACAAGGTGTGCATGTCAGACCTGGTCCACCGTGGTCTGCTGTCCCGCGATCAGCGTGGCGCCGCAGCTCACCATGTCGCCGTGGCGCGCGGCAGGCTTGCCGTCCACGACCAGGGACATGTCTCCACTGACGATCATTTGCATGCCATGCGCCGGGCAGGCGACCTTATCGCCCACGCGCGCAATGCCGATGCCGCCGATGTCGCTCACCAACGAGGCCTCGACGACGGTGCCGCCGTGCGAGGTCTTGTCTCCGAGCCTGATCAAGGGTCCTGCCATAGTATTTGTCTCCAATCGCTAGCGCCGCTTCATGACGCCGGGCAGGCGCAGTTCCGTGTGTCCGAGGTCCATCATCTTCCAGCGTCCGCCCCAGGTCAGGCCGACCGATTCCGCCACTTCGCCGTACAGCTGGTAGCCGCGCATGGTCCACGGGTCCTTTTCCGAGATCACGATGCGGCCGTTGCGCAGGAAGGCGCTGTCGGCGGCCAGGCCATACTGGTGCCAGCTCTGGAACGCCGCCGCATTGGTCACGTTCGGCCCCATCGCGGCCAGCGTCTGCTGGCGTTCCGGGCTGCGGTAGCCTTCCAGCAGCGTCATTTCGTAACCGTGCTGCTCCTTCATGATGCGAAAGACCAGCAGCAGCCGTTGTTCGAAGGTTGGATCGAGCCTGGCCCATTCGCGGCTCGCCGAAGCGATCAGGGGACGCGCCTGGCTGACCTCGGCGGTGGTGAAGGCCACCGGCGGCAGCGGCGGCGGCGGCACCAACTGCTCGCCTTCGAGCAGGGCCGCCACCTGGCCATTGACCTCGCGCGTCTCGTCCTCGAATCCGTTCAGGCGGGTATGGGCGCCGCCCAGGAACGCGAACAGGGCCGGTGCGCCGAGCAGGACGATACAGCCGATGCAGATCGCATAATGTCGGCGCAGCAGGCGACCGGCCTCCAGCAGGCGGTCGCGGCCGGACTGGCCGGTCGCTGCGGCAACCTGGCCGCGCCACTGCGACATCGAGCGCCAGTGCCGTTGGACGCGGCTTCCGACGCCATGCAGGGCCTGCAGCATGAAGGCGCGTCCCGTCGGGAACAAGGCCATCCAGCTGACCAGGCATGCCAGTGCGAAGTACAACGCAACAGCAACGAACAGCACGCACTTTTCCTTAGTCTAAAAATTGTTGTGGAAATGCAGTTGCCGCAGAGTATAACTTGCTCAAGCGATAACAGCACGCACGATTGAAATCATGAGTAGTGCATGGGTGCGCACAATTGGTTAATTGTTTTTTGGCACGATTTTTACACTTCGCGTAAAGTTATGGTCAACTCAACACAGGAGTGTGTTTTGCACGACAGCAGCGAACGCCGCCCCGGCTCGGGCCGGCCCAGCCTTCTTTCAGCGGACCAGGCGCCGGCACCGGCGCAGGAGCAGCGCAGCGCCCTCAGCCAGCTCGAGGGCCGTCCCGGCAATGCGCGCGCCACGTCGTCCGCTGCCCGTCCCGGACGCCGCCGGGGCGTGCGTGGCGCTATCGTCGGCATCGTCATTGCCGGCGCCGCCGCGTTGGCGTGGCTGGCGTTCGGCACGGAGCAGGCGCCGGCCGACACGCAGTTGGCTGCTGCCCATGTGCCGGCTTCGCGCACGGAGCCGGCCGCGCCTCGCGCAGTGGACGCGCCCGCCGCGCCGGCCGCCGCCACGCCTGCGCCGCTGCCTGTTCCGCTGCCCGGCGGCGCCGCTACGGCAACGCCGAGCGCGGCCGCCATGATCCAGGACGAGCATCCGGTGAGGTCCGACCCGGCGCCGCCCGCGCCGAAGGCCACCAGGGACGACAAGCAGGACCTCGCAAGCCTGCTGAATGCGCCGGCAGCCGCCACCGCATCTTCCAGCGTTGCAGCGGCCGCCACCGCTGCGGTACCGTCCGCGGCCGGGCCGGAGAGGCCGGCAACCCGCCGTGACGAGGCACCGCGCAAGGAGGGCACCGGCAAGAAGCCGGCATCCGACAAGCCGGCGCACGCCGGCAAGCCGCACGCGCCCACCGCTGCCGCCAAAGCCAAGGCGCCCGCCAAGGCACCGTCCAAGGCGTCGAATAAGCATGCGGCGCCGGCGGTCGACAGCGACGTGGCCCTGCTGGCGGCGCTGCTGGCCCATACGAAGACGCCGGAATCCGGTTCGGCCGAGGACATCTTCAAGCGCTGCGCCACGAATGCCACCGCCGCCGAGGTGCAGCGCTGCCGCGTGCGCGTATGCCGCAGCAGCGCCAAGGACGCTGCCGAGTGCAAGTCCGTCAAGCTTTCCAATGTAGCGAGTTGAACATGCGTCGTGAATTGCTGGACCGGGCCATGGCCGCGCTTGCACAATTCAGCAGCGCTACCCGCCTGTATGCCCTGAAACTGGAAGACGAAGGAGAGGACCTCGGGTCCGGCGGCCTGCTGGTCGAAGCCTTCGCGGCGCGCGACCTGGTGCAAGGGGTCGGCGGGCGCGACGTGATCGCCGTCTCGACCAACGCCGGCATCGACGTCACGGGCCTGCTGGGCCGGGCCGCGGCCCTCGAGATCAGCCTGGCCGACGGCACCCGCGCCGCCTTCGCCGGCGAGATCAGCGAAGCGGCGCTGCTCGGCAGCGAAGGCGGCTTCGCCCGCTACCGCCTGCGTATCAGCCACTGGATCTGGCGCCTGGCCCACGTGCGCAACAGCCGCGTGTGGCAAGACCGGTCGGTGGCCGACATCGTCGACGACGTGTTCGGCGCCCATGCGCCGGTGGCGCGCTGGCGCTGGAGCGAGGATGCCACCGCCTTCCTGGCCGGGGCGCTGCCGCGCAGCTACTGTTGCCAATATCGCGAATCCGACCTGGCCTTCGTCGAGCGCCTGCTGGCCGAGGAAGGGCTGGCGTGGCGCTTCGAGCAGGACGAGGACGGCCCGGCGATGGTGATCTTCGCCGACAGCACCGCCGGCACCGCGATGCCGGACGACGCCTCCAGCGCCGCCGCCGGCGTGCGCTTCCACGGCGCGCATGCGCGCGAACGGAGCGACACGGTCCAGGCGCTGGCCACCGTGCGCCGCGTCGGACCCTCGGCCACGACCCTGCTCAGCTACGACTACAAGGCCAAGAAGGCGGTGGCGGCCAGCGTGCCGTCGCGCATTCCGGGTTCGCCGAAGCTGCCGCCGCTGGAAGCCTACGACGCGCCGGGCCAGTACCACTACGCCGACCGCGGCCAGGCCGAACGCTACGCGACCGTGCAGATGGAATCGCGCGAAGCGCGCACCCAGCTGTGGCGCGGCCGCTCCACGGTGCGCACCCTGCGCGCCGGAAGGCGCCTGGCCATCAGCGGCGCGCCGATCGAGCGGCTGGCCGAGACGGCCAGCTACAGCGTGCTGCGCGTCGACAGCGTGGGCGTGAACAACCTGCCGGCCAAGGCGACGGAGGCGCTGGCCGAACTGTTCGGACCGATCCCCGAGCTGCTCGAGGACGCCGCCGGCAGCGACGCGCTACCGGAATTCAGGCTGGCCATCGAGCAGGCGGTGACGAGCGGCTACGCGAACTGCTTCGAGGCAGTGCCCGCCGACGTCGTATGGCGTGCGCAACTCGACGGCAGCGATGGCCGCACCCATCCGCGCCCGACTGCGATGGGCGCGCAGAGCGCGATCGTGGTGGGGCCGGACGGCGCCGACACGCCTTCCGGCGCCGACGAAATCCATTGCGACCACCTCGGCCGGGTGCGCATTCGCTTCCACTGGCAGGACAGTGGCGACGCCACCTGCTGGGTACGGGTAGCGCAGCGCCTGGCCGGCGGCGGCATCGGCAGCCAGTTCCTGCCGCGCATCGGCCAGGAAGTGATCGTGCAGTTCATCGAGAACGACATCGACCGTCCGCTTATCGTCGGCGCCGTGTACAACGGCCAAGGCGAGGGCGGCGTCCAGCCGACGCCCGGCGGCGCGGGCGGCGCCGAGGACGGGCGCGCCGCGTTCAATGGCGCCCGCGACCATGCCGTCTCGGGCCAGGGCAACCTCGCCGGCGGCAACGCCCCGGTGTGGCACGGCGCCTCGGGCGAGGACGCCGGCCACCGCAACGCCGCCGCCCAATGGGGCGTGCGCAGCAAGGAATTCGGCGGCGCCGGCTACAACCAGCTGCTGTTCGACGATACCGATACCCAGGGCCTGGTGCAGCTGCGCACCACGCTGGCCGCCACGGAACTGAACCTGGGCCACCTGGTCCACGGCGCCGACAACTTCCGCGGCAGCCTGCGCGGCACGGGTGCCGAACTGCGCACCGATGCCTACGGCGCGCTGCGCGCCAACGCCGGCCTGCTGGTGAGCAGCTACGGCATTGCGCACGGCCCAGGCGAGCGCGAGCCGGCCGGCGACAACGTGGCCGGGATCGCGCTGCTGAAGCAGGCGGTCAAGCTGGGCGAGACCTTCAGCGACGCCGCCGTCAAGCACGAAACCGTTGGGCTGGCGGCGCACTTGGGCGCCGCCAAGGAGCGCAGCAGCGTGCTGGACGAGAAGGCGGCGCCGCTGCAGGCGATGCTGACCGCGGTGTCGGGCATGGTCGGAGCCGAAGACATCGACGCTGCCCGGTCCGGCGCCGCGGGCAAGGATACTGCGCCTGGCGACGGCAAGCTGCCGCACCTAATCGACCCGGTGATCGCGATCTCGGCGAAAGCTGGTCTAGGCGTGACGGCTGGGCAAGCTGTGCAGCTGTCGAACGGCGAGACGGTGTCCTTGATGAGCGGCCAGGACACGCAGTTCGTCACCGGCGGCCAGCTACGCGTCCACAGCGGGCAGGCGATCGGCATGCTGGCCGGCGCGGTCAAGCCGGGCGAGGGCGGCATCGGGCTGCAACTGATCGCTGCCAAGGATGCGATCGACGTGCAGGCCCAGGCCGACGTGCTGAAGGTGCAGGCGCGCGACGAGGTGAACGTAGTGAGCGCGAACGCGCATGTGGACTGGGCGGCGGCCAAGCGTATTTCGCTGTCGACGGCGGATGGGGCGAATATCACGATCGAAGGGGGGAATATCACGGTGCAGTGTCCGGGGAAACTTACGATTCATGCTGCGAAGAAGAGTTTCCTTCCGCCTGAGCATTTGAGTTATCCCTTGCCGGCCATGCCGCGCTCCATCTGCGTCGCATGCCTAAAGAAGTCGCTTGAGGCCGCGCCGGCCTTTACCTCTGTAGAGTAAGTCGTGTTGATTGATCCTTACCAAACGGACTGGCTGGTCCACCTCACCGAACGCCACGTGAACTTGCCCGATGGCGCAAATTTGATGCTTTTGCTCGACGGTGCATTTGTACCCGGCATGTTTCGCGAATTTGGCGATGGGTATCGGCCGATTTTGCTTTTTGAATCGTTTCCCGGATGCTCGGAAGAAACCAGGGAGGTTTCTCCATTCATCCTTCAATTCGATCCCTCGAATACCTCAGCCTGTCGGATTTTGTCCCGTTGCAGCGGCTGGCCCATGGTGAGTGCTATTGCAACTTACGAGAGCGCAGAGCAGCTAAGTGCGCGGCTCGCAGCATGGTGTGTTGTGGAAGTTGATGGCCAGCGCTTTAATTTTCGGTTTCCAGATACGCGGCGCCTGCCCATGATCTTCGAAAAGCTTACGCAACAACAGCGTTCTACACTCGTCGGCGAGGCAGTTAGTTGGGATTTTATCGGTAGAAATGGTCGTTGGTGCCCGCTGTCCATTGATGCCTTTTCAGAGGTTATGAAGCCAATAGAGTACGCACAACTAGACGAACATCAGTTTGCAGCATTGGTAGCGGACAGTGAAACGGACGAGGTCTGGGTGCGCTTGCTCGATCGTGGCATTGAGTCTGCTTTGCTACCGTCGCAAAGGCATGCTTTGCTATCAAACGCTTTAAGCATTGCTGATACGGCTGGCTGCGACATGTCGATGAAACTGCAGTGGTGCGCCGAATGTCTTGCCACTTATGCGGATGACGACATTGAGATGCTACAAACCCCATTTGCAGAATGGCTCCATAAACAAAGCAGGAATGACGATGAAGCATTACATTACACTGCTTAGCACGACAATTGTGCTGCTGGCGGGATGTTCTAAAGCAGTCGAGACGAAGGCGTCTCCCCCGAAACCGACGGCATCGGTCTCGGTCAATGTCCATGGTGTGAACTATACTGCCGACCCGTTCACATACGTGGTCGTGGACGAACATAATCCATCCAATCAAGCTGGGGGCGAACACGTTGGCCCCTATAACGGAGGGGGCATCAGATGTTGTTTCAAGCTGCCAAGGCAATGGAAACCAGGGTTAAGAGTCAATATTCACTCTACCCATTGGTTAAAGAAAGACGCTAAAGGTGATTTGCCAGAAGTAAATAAGGTGTACACACTGGAGGTGCCCCCTTATCCCAACGGCAAAGTCGGGGAGCTATGGATATTACGCACTGCTGAAGGTTCTATCGAAATAGTAGTGAGTGAAGTTGAGCCTGATCAGCCAGAATGGCCTGGAAAAGTGAAAGGTTGGCCGGAGCCCTCAATTGCTTTTCAAAGGGAGCAGTGGGAATTGGTTCGGAAACAGGCGCAGAGCGATGTTTCATTATTGGAGGAAAATTTGAAGAAATTGGAATCCAATAAAAATAAAGACCTTGGCGAAGATTGGGAGTTGGATAAAAAGTATCACGCTGGAGAAGTTGCGAAATTCACTGGTCCTGATGATTCAAGATATATCGAATATAAAAAACAAATCGTCATTGAATCATTAAACTTTTCTAAAAACAAACTTGATCAGATACGTAAAAGCAAGCCATGAGTACGAGATTATGTCCACCAATCGCAACAGATTATATGTCCGCTTCGAATCGGGAAAAATTTTTTTCGAAACCAGAAATAACAGCACTTATCCCTCTAGAAGCGCGTGAGCAGCCCAAGATTGGCGACCCCAATGCTTCCTGCAATACAAATATGTTTTTTGGATTTTTTTTTGATGGAACGGGGAACAACTATGAATTGGCTGAAAAGACCGGTGCTCAATCCAATGTAGCCCGTTTGTATGACATATTCCCTGGTCGCGGCGCGCCCAAGGTCCTCGACGGTGTCACTTGGAAGCATCGGCCTGAGAGGTATAACCATTTTTTTCGCGTCTACATCCCCGGCGTCGGGACACCTTTTGATCAGGTAAACGATACTGGCAGAGGATGGATGGAGACGCTCGGCGGCGGTATAGGATTCAAAGGCGAAGATCGTATCGTCTGGGCACTGGTTCAGGCCGTCAATAATGTCCACCGATATTTTTACGGCCGTCCGCTGGTCTCGGGAGATGAGGCAACTACCTTAGCGACGACGACAGTTTTGTCGCGCGAGACACGGCAAAATATGACCCTAAAAGTGGTGCCGAAGGTTAAACAAAAAGATGAATATAAAATCACAGCACGAGTTAAATTTGAGCGCATCTTGCGACGTTTGCACGCGAGCATGGCTCAACATTGGACAAAAGGAGCTGCCCCTCCGGCTAAGATCAATCCGGCAATCGTTGGGAAAATACATGTATCGATTTTCGGGTTTTCTCGCGGAGCGACGCAATCTCGGGCATTCGCCAACTGGCTTGACTCTCTCTGCCGCTTGGACGCAATGATACGCGGACAGGGAACCCATAGTCTTGGTGGTTTTCCTATCGAGTTTGATTTCTTGGGAATTTTCGATACTGTCGCGTCAGTGGGCGTCAGTAATGCGGTGGGCAATATCCCATTGTTGGGCGGTTTTGATGGACACGATGCGTGGGCCGATGCCGAGGATAGCCTGCGCATTCCAGCCAGCGTGAAGCAATGTTTGCATCTGGTAGCAGGTCACGAGCTTCGTCGGAGCTTTCCGTGCGACTCGATTTCGGTGGGCTCTACTCTTCCGAGCGGAGCAAGCGAAGTTGTTTTTCCTGGAGTTCATTCGGATATCGGAGGAGGATATGCGCCGAAACAGCAAGGAAAAGGGGTTGATCCCTCCGGGGCCGATATGCTGTCACGAATGCCTCTCCTTTTTATGTATAAGGAGGCGCGTCTTGCCGGTGTTCCTTTTAAACTGGAACTCTCCGATGAAGTTGCTAAAAAGAAATTCGAAGTTTCGGAAAAAACCATTTTGGATTTTAATGCTTACTTGGCCAAATGCTCAAATCGAAACGGATCGATAACCGATATCATCAGGGAGCAGGCCATACTCCAGATGGCGTGGCGTTATTTCCGTCGAGAAAGCGGACCCGCACCTCTTCATGGAATTGCCAGTTACCGCCGGGCGACAGCATATGACAAAGGCGATTTAATATCCGCCAACCGTGAATACAACGAAGAACTGCGGGATTTCGAAGAATCGATAGCCGAACGGGGTAAAGTCAAGCCAAGAGCACAAGTAGCTGGCTTCCACAACGACGTTTCCAGTGAGTGGGAAGAAGTAGCACGCTATTGGCCATTCAAAAAACCTGATCAGGCTATCATGCATTTTTTTGACGAGTATGTTCACGACTCAAGGTCCGCTTTCAAGCCTCTTGGCGAAAAGAGCGAGAGCGAGGCACTTGCGGCGCTGAAGAAGTGGTCGCGTGAGCTGAAAACCGCGAAACTTCAATACAAGCATTACCAGAACGCTATCATTGCTTGGCCGAGATCAGGCCCACCTAACTATGGCCTGAATCAAAACAAGCGTATGGCGGCCGAGGCGTATGATCGGATCAGAACCATCCCTGTGTATATCAATGAAGGGCGCGAGCCATATGCATTAGCCGAAGCAGGGTATTTTCGGTTCCGTAAGATCTACGGGGGCTCCGACACCACGTTGCTGTCGCATTGGGAACCAGCTGATCAGAGCGAGCAGCGTGCTTATGCACAACGTGATGACAAAGAGGGGAGTGCCGAGCAGCCAGCGTCGAAAGCTGCATGAACGCAAATCGGGTTGTGTGTTTAATGAGATTCCTAGTAGCTGGACAAGGTAGTGCTTTCAGGCGTAAGCTGTTGACAAAGGTTGGCACCTGATCAACTGGTCTTACCGGCGGCGACGCGCTGCCGGAATTCCGGCTGGCCGTCCCCCAGCGGTGGCGGGCTGCTACGCCAACTGCTTCGAGGCAGCGTCCGCCGACGTCATATGGCGCGTAATTCGGTAGCAGCAAGAGACCATACCCATCCGCGTCCGATCATGATTACACGCCTATCGGTGCCGACGAAATCTGCTGTGACCATCTTGACCGGGTGCGCATCCGCTTCCATTGACAGGACAGTGGCGACGCCACCTGCTGGATACGGGTGGCGCAGTGCCTGGCCGGTGGCGGCATCGGCAGCCAATTCCTACCGCGCATCGGACAGTAAGTCATCGTTCAGTTCATCGGGAACGACATCGACCGTCCGCTCATCATCGGCGTGGTGTACAACGGCCAGGGCGAAGGCGGCGTTCAGCCCACGCCGGCTGCCGCCCGCGACCATGCCGTATCGGGCCAGGGCAACCTCGCCGGCGGAAATGCCCTGGTGTGGCACGGCGCCTCGGGCGAGGACGCCGGGCACCGTAACGCCGCCGCCCAATGGGGCGTGCGCAGCAAGGAATTCGGCAACGTGGCCGGCATCGCGCTGCTGAAGCAGGCGGTCAAGCTGGGTGAGACCTTCAGCGATGCCGCCGTCAAGCACGAGACGGTCGGGCTGGCGGCGCACCTGGGCGCGGCGAAGGCGCGCTGCAGCATGCTGGACGAGGAGGCGGCGCCGCTGCAGGCGATGCTGACCGCGGTGTCGGGCATGGTCGGGGCCGAAGACATCGACGCCGCCCGGTCCGGCGCGGCGGACAAGGACACGGCCCCCGGCGACGGCAAGCTGCCGCACCTGAGCGACCCGGTGATCGCGATCGCGGCGAAGGCCGGTTTGGGCGTGACGGCGGGGCAGGCGGTGCAGCTGTCGAACGGCGAGACGGTGTCCTTGATGAGCGGCCAGGACACGCAGTTCGTCACCGGCGGCCAGCTGCGCGTGCACAGCGGGCAGGCGATCGGCATGCTTGCCGGTGCAGTGAAACCGGGCGAGGGCGGCATTGGGTTGCAGCTGATCGCGGCCAAGGATGCGATCGACGTGCAGGCCCAGGCCGATGTGCTGAAGATGCGGGCGCGCGACGAGGTGAATGTGGTCAGTGCGAATGCACATGTGGACTGGGCGGCGGCCAAGCGTATCAGCCTGTCGACCGCGGATGGCGCCAACATCACGATCGAAGGCGGGAATATCACGGTGCAGTGTCCGGGTAAGATCACGATCCATGCCGGCAAGAAGAGCTTCCTGGGCGCTACCGAGCGCACTTACAAGCTGCCGATCCTGCCGCAGTCGGTTTGCGTCGAATGCCTGGCCAAGCGCGCCGGGCAGCGCACGGCCTTTGTCAACAAGGGGGCTTGATGCGCGAGGAGCTTCTTCCCAGCCTGCAGGTTTTCCGCGACGCGGCTGCGCGTGCACCCGGTCTGCGCTGGTACGCGATCGCCGACAGCGCCCAGGCGCCTGGACTGCCTGCCGCGATCCAGGCCGGCGGGGCCCGGCTGCGCTGCCTGTTCGATGCGGCGCCGGACACGCCGCTGGCCGATAAGGCGCCGCACCTGGTCGAACTCGCGCCGCCGGATGTCGCATCCAGCCCATGGGCCTGGATACTGTCACATGCCCCACGCTCGCCCTGCGTGACCGTCATCGCCATGCCACGGCCCTTCGATGCCATGTTCGCGATGCTGCAGGCCGCCACCGAAGTACTGCTGCCGGACGGCGAAGCGATGTTCTTCGCGTATTGGGATCCGGCGATCCTCGGCACCCTGGTCGGCCAGCCGGACGACGCCACGCTGCACGTGCCGGGCCCCGTCCTCGACCCGCGCCAGATCGAGGCCCTGACCTGCTCGATGGCAGGCTGGTGGTACTGGGACCGCGACGGCCAACTGCATGCAGTGGCGACTGCCCGGGCGTGCATCGATCCGGCACCGCTTCCGCTGCAGCTCACGCAGGCACAGGTGGACAACCTGGTCGAGGCCAGCATGCCGGACCACCTGTTGTACTACATCGATCTTAACCAGAGGCACCTGCTCGAACGCATCGACGGCGATCCGTACCGGTACGTGCGCGCGGCCTACCTGCAGGCCCGTGCGCTTGGCCTGGAAGGCATGCAGGATCTCGTCAACTTCATCTGTGTAAAGATCATCTATGGCCAGCGCTTCGATCTCGATCCGGCCATCGGTGCGGTGCTGCGACGAGTGCAGGAGGGACGGATCAGCTTTACCGACGCAGTGGATGAAATGCCATGACACGAACCAGCCAGACAACCTACCCATTCTTTTTCCGGAGGCGCCGGCGGATGCTGGGCGCCATGACCTTATTCTTTTCGCTTCCCGCGTGCCAGGCAGCCCCTATGACCGTAACTCTCGATGTCGTCACCTTCAATTACTTGAATCGTCCCATTTATGATGTCTTTGTCGACGGCAAGGGCGGAGACAGCTCGACCGCCTACCCGGCAACTGGGGGCAGCACCATCACCGGCGTGAGCCTGACGCTCGGTCCCAAGACGGTCACGTGGAAGCTTGACGGCAAGCGCGGCACGCCAAGAAACGGCGAAACGGTGACTGCGAAGAATTCGCTGCAGCTGACTAGCGTGCCTAAGGACGCGGTCTACCTGGCGGTACACATCTATCCCGATGAAACGGTCGAACTGATACCGTCGCGCCATTACCCGGATGCGAGCGCAAAAGGCGAGGCAATGGCCACGTCGGCGCGCTGAACCCGCCAGCAGACATGTCAAGGGATTGACTCCAATGGCAGAATCCGAAGTAACCGCGGCGGTAGCCGCCAACCGGGACGTGACCGCCGCGCCACCTGGCCCGTTCCAGGACTGCCGCGACGTGGTGCATATTGCGGTGTTTTTCGATGGTACCGGTAATAACCGTGATAAGGATGCGCCATCGAAACGATGGAGCAATGTGGCACGCTTGTTCGATGCCACGATCAACGAGCCTCCGCGGGCGATTTACCGGATCTATGTGTCGGGCGTCGGAACACAGTTCAACGGGACCGCGGATAGCTGGCTATCCTCCGCCGGCATATGGACGGAAGATCACCTCGGTGGTGGGGGATTCGGCGCAGGGGGCGACCGCCGTATGGACTTTGGCAATCTTTCAGTCAACGATCGACTCCGCCAGGTGTTGATTGCGAATGCCAAAAAATTGGGCGGCGAGGTAGAGGCGTATGCGAAAGAAAGCGCCGACAAGAGCTTTTCAGAAGTAAACCGCGCGCTCGGTAAGCATCGTTTGATCAAGAAAATCAACGTGTCGGTGTTTGGATTTTCGCGTGGGGCTGCGCTGGCGCGCGCTTTCACCAACCGTATGATCGCCGACTGCGAACATGCTGATGATGAACTGACCTACCACGGCTATCCAATCCGCTTCAATTTCCTGGGGCTGTTCGACACTGTCGCATCCTTTGGCTTGCCGGCCAATAACATACGCACTCCTTTTACCGAGCGCGAACTGCGCGTGCCTTCCACGGTCCATCGTTGCGTGCATTACGTTGCCGGTCACGAAGTCCGGTTTGCGTTTCCTGTCGACTTGATCCGCCTGGGCGGGAAGCTTGGGGGCGATTGGGTCGAAAAAACCTATCCAGGCGTGCACTCCGACGTAGTCGGCGGCTATGAGCCGGATGCCCAAGCCATCGACAACAATTATGGCCGCATTCCCATGCTCGACATGATGGAGGAAGCTATTGCGACGGCCGTCAGGATGAATAGCTATCGCTGGATCGACGAGAACCAGCCACAGGTGTTCGCCGAGCGTTTCGAGTGTCATGAAAGCACACGTCAAGCCTACCATCGCTACATGACCGTCTTCGGCAGCGCGAGCGGCTCGATCGAAAGCCAGGTCAAGCGGCATATGGAACTGCTGTACAGCGCGTACGGAACGATGCACCGCCGCGGCATGGAGACTCCGGGTGCGCGCAGCCGGCAGGCAAACGTACCCAAATATGTCGGCCCGAAGGGCATGGCATGGGAAGTGGAGAAATACCGCACCGTTGCCCGCCTTGGCGAGTGGCGGCGCCTCGGCGGCAATGTGGCAAATGCCTATGCCCAGTACGTCAAACTCGACGAGTGGCAACTCTCGGCCTGGGACAGCAACGCCGCAGAGGGAGTGCTCGATTTCGTGGCGAAGTACGTTCACGATTCCAAGGTCGATTTCCTCATGAATACCGAGCCCTTCAGCTATTTCAAGGCGCGCGGCATCGAGGAGTCGACGGCGAGCGTCTGGCAGGATGCCGGCGCCTGGATCGTGACGAAAGGTAGCCAGGCTACCCACGCCGTACAGTCGACGGCGGCGGCAGGCCGGGCCAAGGTCGAGCAGGCGGCCGACACGGTTGCCAGCACAGTGAAGACAACGGCGCAGTCAGGGGCAAGGCACGTGAGGGATGCCGCGGAGGCAGTCGAACAGCGAGCGATCCAGCTCCGCGATTACACACAGCACAAGGTCGGAGAGGCGGCGGGCGCAGTCAGAAGGACGGCCAGCCAAGCGGCTGATACAGTGCATGAGGCCTATGACGCGACTGCCCGTGGATTGCGCGAGACAAAGGATGGGGCCGAGCGCATCGTGGATGCAGGCGTGACATGGGTGCGCGAGACCGTGGGCAGTTGGCTCGGGAAGGATCAGCCGGACAAGTAGTCCGCCGAGCCCGACGAAGCCAACAACGAATGCGGCGGCATGCCTAAGATTGGGGAAACTGTGGTCTCAAGTAATACTCTGCGACTGGTCGACGTGTCGTGCGACGCGGTTTTCCTCGCCGTGCACGGCTTATCCGAACGAGAAAATTGAATTGATTACCTCGCGCGGCTTTGTTGTACAAGTCAGCCCGTGCAGCCGTCGAGCATGGGTGCGGAGTAAATTGATGGTATGAGTACCCCGACAAAACCGAAGTACCGGATGACCAACTGGAAAGACTAAAGCACAGTACTGAAGGTGCGCGTCTCCCTGCTCATCTGGCTGGACAAGGACCTGTGCTGGCAAGGCAATCGTGGTCGGCCCCGACGGCGCCGACACGCCCGCCGGTGCCGACGAAATCCATTGCGACCGCCTGGGCCGGGTGCGCATCCGCTTCCACTGGCAGGACAGTGGAGACGCCACCTGCTGGGTACGAGTGGCGCAGCGCCTGGCTGGCGGCGGCATCGGCAGCCAATTCCTGCCGCGCATCGGCCAGGAAGTGATCGTGCAATTCATCGAGAACGACATCGACCGTCCGCTCATCGTCGGCGCCGTATACAACGGCCAGGGCGAAGGCGGCGTGCAGCCGACGCCCGGCGGCGCGGGCGGCGCCGAGGACGGGCGCGCCGCGTTCAATGGCGCCCGCGACCATGCCGTCTCGGGCCAGGGCAACCTCGCCGGCGGCAACGCCCCGGTGTGGCACGGCGCCTCGGGCGAGGACGCCGGCCACCGCAACGCCGCCGCCCAATGGGGCGTGCGCAGCAAGGAATTCGGCGGCGCCGGCTACAACCAGCTGCTGTTCGACGATACCGATACCCAGGGCCTGGTGCAGCTGCGCACCACGCTGGCCGCCACGGAACTGAACCTGGGCCACCTGGTCCACGGCGCCGACAACTTCCGCGGCAGCCTGCGCGGCACGGGTGCCGAACTGCGCACCGATGCCTACGGCGCGCTGCGCGCCAACGCCGGCCTGCTGGTGAGCAGCTACGGCATTGCGCACGGCCCAGGCGAGCGCGAGCCGGCCGGCGACAACGTGGCCGGGATCGCGCTGCTGAAGCAGGCGGTCAAGCTGGGCGAGACCTTCAGCGACGCCGCCGTCAAGCACGAAACCGTTGGGCTGGCGGCGCACTTGGGCGCCGCCAAGGAGCGCAGCAGCGTGCTGGACGAGAAGGCGGCGCCGCTGCAGGCGATGCTGACCGCGGTGTCGGGCATGGTCGGAGCCGAAGACATCGACGCTGCCCGGTCCGGCGCCGCGGGCAAGGATACTGCGCCTGGCGACGGCAAGCTGCCGCACCTAATCGACCCGGTGATCGCGATCTCGGCGAAAGCTGGTCTAGGCGTGACGGCTGGGCAAGCTGTGCAGCTGTCGAACGGCGAGACGGTGTCCTTGATGAGCGGCCAGGACACGCAGTTCGTCACCGGCGGCCAGCTGCGCGTGCACAGCGGGCAGGCGATCGGCATGCTGGCCGGGGCCGTCAAGCCGGGCGAGTGCGGCATCGGGCTGCAACTGATCGCTGCCAAGGATGCGATCGACGTGCAGGCCCAGGCCGATGTGCTGAAGGTGCAGGCGCGCGACGAGGTGAACATGGTGAGCGCGGACGCGCATGTGGACTGGGCGGCGGCCAAGCGTATTTCGCTGTCGACGGCGGATGGGGCGAATATCACGATCGAAGGGGGGAATATCACGGTGCAGTGTCCGGGGAAACTTACGATTCATGCTGCTAAGAAGAGTTTGCTTCCGCCTGAGCATCTGAGTTATCCCTTGCCGGCTATGCCGCGCAGCATTTGCGTCGAATGCCTGAAAAAATCTCTGGCTGCCGCACCAGCGTTCACGAGGGTAGAGTAAATATGTTGATCGATCGGTATCAGGCAGGTTGGGAGCTTGAACTGGCCAAGTGGCACACCGCTTTGCCCAAGGACATGAACCTTTTTCTATTGGTTGATGGCGCTTTTGTGCAGGGGCTGTTTCGCCAGCTTGCTGGGGTCTGCAAACCAGTCCTGCTGTTCGAATCGCTTCCAGGCTGTGCCGAAGAAACAAGAGATGTGTCGCCATTTCTCGTGCCTTTCAGCGCGGACGAGCGATCGCTGGCACGCGTCCTGGGACGTTGCAATGGCCAGCCGATGCTGAGTGCAATCGCGACCACTGACAATATCGAGCGACTGGGGCAGCAGCTTGCCGCATGGTGCATCGTCGAGGTTGATGGTCAGTGCTTTAACCTGCGTTTTCCCGATACGCGTTGGCTCCCCGCGATTGTCGACGTCCTGACTTCGGCGCAGCGGTATGCCTTCGTCGGCGACGCTTGTAGCTGGCATTTTATCGGTAGGGATGGGGCATGGCATTCCTTGCCTCTCCAAGCCCATGTGGATCCGTCCAGCGAGGTGGAGCGCGCGGTTCTTAATGAGGTTCAGTTCACGCAATTGGTTGTGGACAGCGAGTCTGACGAGATGTGGAGCCGGCTGCAATACCGCGGCGTCGACTGGTACGGACTGCCGTCACACAGGCACCAGTTGCTGTCAGGATCGATTGCATTGGCCCGCGAGCACGGCCTGGATGAAACGCTAACCCTGCGCTGGTGCAGCCAGTGCGTGAGCGATGCAAACTTTAACGATGTCCAGGACATGCACCTCAGCTTTGTCCGATGGAAGCGAGACAATGCGGAGGCGCGCGATGAAGTCTTGCCGGACATGGGTTAGTACAGGAGGCGCCATGAGGCTCTACAAGGTATGGATCAGTACGCTGTTCTTTTTGCTTGTCGGATGTACGCCGCAAACGGGTACTGCTTCGTTGAAGTCCGGAAGCAGTGTTTCGGTCAGTATCCATGGAGTGAACTACACCGCAGATCCGTTCGAATTCGTCGTCATCGATCCGAATGACGCATCCAACACTGGTGGAGGCGAACACGTCGGGCCCTTTGCTGCCGGCGGCATTATGTGTTGCTTCACACTGCCGAGTAAGTGGAGCCCCGGGATGAAAGTGCAGGTGCGTTCGACGCACTGGCTGCCGAAAAATGAAAAGGGTGAACTCCCCAGGGTCGAGAAGGTTTACATGGTGGAAGTTCCGCCATATGCGAGCGGGAAGGTGGGAGAGCTATGGGTATTGCGAACTGCGGGAGGCGGTATTGATGTTGTTTCAAGTGATTTGCAGCCGGATCACCCGCAGTGGCCGGGCAAAGTGAAGGGTTGGCCAATCCCGTCTAAGGAGTACATGTTCGAGCGATGGCAACTGTATCATAAGTTAGCAGAGCATTCTGTTAGAAATTATCGCGATTTGATTGCTGAGCTCGCATTAAAACCTAAGGCAGCGCGGCGTGCGGCATGGGAAGTGGACAAGCAAAGTTTCAGCGATGAGGTCTCGGCATTTAAGGGCCCGGACGATCCTGCATATGCCAAGTATCTCAAGCAAAGATATGAAGAAGGATTACGTGAGTCGGAAGCACGCCTAGACAGTATGACGAAGGAGAAGCCTTGAGCGCCACACTTTGCCAATCGGTGCCAAAAAGCTATATTTCTTCCGTAAACTTAGACTTCTTTTTGATAAGCAATAGCATGACGCTATTAATTGATTTGCAAACGCGAGCAGCTAAAAATTGGTGTGCCTGGCGAATCGTGCAAAACTAATCTTTTTTTGGTTTCTTCTTCGAAGGTACCCAAAACAATTATCTATTGGCGAAGAAGGCGAAAGCGTCCACGCTCGAAATCCGGGCCATGGAAGTGACCGACAACAGTATTGGCGATGCGCCCGTCCTGCCAGGGCTGCTTGATCATGTTGCTGCCGACGAGCGTATTGCCAGTGTCAGTGGCGATGGCGCTTTTGACACGAAGGACTGTCATGAGGCCATCGCTTTGCGGGCCGCGCCTGCCGCTATCCGACCCCCGAGAATGCCGAACCCTAGAAAACTGAACCGCCCCGGATTTTGTAGAGGCTCCATTGTTTGAGAAAATGGAGCTATGAAGAAGCAACCGAAGTATTCCCCCGAAGTCATCGAGCGCGCTGTGGGCATGGTCAGCGAAGCAGCCAGCGAGTACGAATCCCAGTGGCAGCCATCACGTCGATCGCAGCCAAGATCGGCTGTACGCCTGAGAAACTACGACGCTGGGTACGCCAACAGGAGCGTGATACCGGCCAGCGCCCAGGGCCGACTACTGCCGAAGAAGAACGCATCAAGGCGCTGGAGCGAGAAGTGCGTGAGCTGCGCAAGGCAAACGAGATTCTGCGTCTGGCGAGTGCATTTTTCGCCCAGGCGGAGCTCGACCGCCGCTTCAAATCGTGAGGAAGTTCGTCGACCAGTACCGCCATGCCTACGGCGTCAAGCCGATCTGCAAGGTGATGCAGGTCGCGCCGTCGGGCTACTGGCGCTACGCGGCGCAGCAGCGCAATCCGGCGTTGCGTTGTGCACGCGTCCAGCGAGACGACGTGCTGAGCGTCGAGATCGAACGGGTCTGGCAAGCGAACCTGCAGGTCTACGGCGCCGACAAAGTGTGGCGCCAGCTGCGGCGTGAAGGAACCGATGTGGCCCGCTGTACGGTGGAGCGCTTGATGCGCAGGGCCGGCTTGCGTGGCGTTGTACGCGGCAAGGTTGTGCGCACGACGGTTGCCGATGCAAAGGTGCCGTGCCCGCTCGACCGGGTCAACCGCCAGTTCAAGGCACAGCGACCAAATCAGCTGTGGGTCAGCGATTTTACGTACGTCTCGACGTGGCAGGGTTTCGTGTATGTTGCCTTCGTCATTGATGTCTTTGCCCGGCGAATCGTCGGCTGGCGCGTCAGCAGCTCGATGCGGACCGACTTCGTGCTCGATGCATTGAAACAGGCGCTGTACGCACGTCAGCCGGAGCGGAACGAACTGGTCCATCATAGTGACCGTGGGTCGCAATACGTGTCGATAACGTACAGTGAGAGGCTGGCGGAAGCCGGCATCGAGCCTTCTGTGGGAAGCAAGGGCGACAGTTATGACAATGCACTGGCTGAGACTATCAACGGGCTCTACAAGGCTGAGCTGATCCACCGTCGCGCTCCCTGGAAGACGCGCGAGGCCGTCGAACTGGCCACGCTGGAATGGGTTTCCTGGTTCAATCACCACCGTCTGCTGGAGCCGCTTGGCTATATACCACCAGCGGAAGCTGAGGCAAACTATTACAAGCAGTTGAGCGGTCAAGCCATCCCGGCCTGACTCACACTAACCGGCCTCCACGAAAGCCGGGGCGGTTCAGTTTTACGGAGCGCCAAGGTTATGCAGCATATATCGAACGTTATCTCGGCGATAGCGTCGGCAGCGATGCGACTCGTACATTCGACGTGACTTACGGAGGAAATAAATACAATGTTTATGTGGACTTCACGCCGCAGCTGGCTCGTATGTGCCTGGCTGTTTCTTGCCGCGGGCATGCTCGGCCACCCTGCCGCTCATGCTGTGACCCCGGACGCGGCAAAGCGCGCCACTGCCGCAGACACGAAGGGTCTGCAGGGGCGCATTGGCGAAGTAATCAAGCGGCGAGACGATTTCCCTGAAGAGCCAATGTTTTCGCTGAAGCTGGAAAAATTGCTGTATTGGTCGGCCGCGCAGGGTGGTCGTCTGCTGGTACCGGTCACGATCCGCTTCAAAGGTCTTGCCAACTCGTACTGCCGGGTGCTGACGCAGATGAGCGGCCAAGCGGAAGCGGTGCTGGTAGACTTGCCGGAGCAAGTCAATCACGATGCATGCCGTGGTTTCGATACCGTACGTTACCTCGACATCAATGGTGACGGCGCACTCGATATTGCGGCGAGCTTTAGCGTCAAGTCAAATACGGCCAATGCTTACGTCGCCGAACAGGCAGTATTCCTGTCTGGTGCGGACAACCCCAGCGGTTACTGTTATTCGGATTCCGCAAGCAGAAATCTCAAGGCGGCGGACATGCAGTCCGACAGCAAAATTGCAAACGCACTTGAACACGAGCGGAAACGTTTGGCGGTCGTAAAGTTTGAGTGTGCAACACCAGCCAAAGGCGTAACTCGAGAAAAGTCCAATCGCGCTCTCCACGAACGCCACACGAGTTAGAGTTCGCCTGAGCCAAGCGACGCGAGGAGAAGCGGCATGCCCTACAGAATCCAGATTCCAGCGGCCGCATGCGCCGCCACCTGCATGGCGGCGCTGGTGCTCGCCGGATGCGGCAGCGGGTCGGACGGCCCGGATACCGCGGCGGTCACGCCGGGCGTGCCGGCGGCACCGCCGATTTCCGGTACGCCAGCGGCGCCTGGCGCACCCAAGCTCATCGCCAGCAACCTGAAAGCACCCTGGTCGATCGCCTTTTACAATACGACCCCGCTGGTGAGCGAACGCGACACCGCACGCATCCTCGCGCTCGACAACGCCGGAACGCCCACGGTGGTCGCGACCATCGCGGGCGTAAGCGGGTCGGGTGAGGGCGGCCTGCTCGGGATCGCAGTCCGCGAGGGCTACCTGTATGCCTACTTCACCGCCGGCACCAACAACCGCATCGAACGCTACCGGCTCGACGGCAGCGGTCCCAACCTGCGCCTCGGTCCCGCGCAGATCATTCTCGACGGCATCCCCGCGGCAAGCATCCACAACGGCGGACGCATCGCTTTCGGACCGGACGGCATGTTGTATGCGACCGCCGGCGACGCCGGCAACCGCGCGGCGGCACAGGATCTGGCGACGCTAGGCGGCAAGATCCTGCGCATCAGGCCCGATGGGGGTGTCCCCGCCGACAACCCCTTCCAGGGAACCTATGTATACAGCTATGGCCACCGCAATCCGCAAGGCCTGGCGTGGGCCGCCGACGGCAGCATGTACGCGTCCGAATTCGGCCAGAACACCTGGGATGAGCTGAATCTCATCAAGGCCGGGGGTAACTATGGCTGGCCGACCGTCGAGGGCAGGGCGGGCGATGCCCGCTTCATCGACCCGCTCCAGCAATGGGCGACGGCCGACGCCAGCCCGAGCGGAATGGCCTTCAGCCAGGGGAATTTGTATATCGCCAACCTGCGCGGCCAGCGCATCCGCCAGGTGCCGGTGGCCGCGCCGGGCAGTGCCGTCGAGCGTTACGTCGGCCAGTACGGACGCTTGCGCGACGTCGCTGCGGCGCCGGACGGCACGCTGTGGATGTTGACCAATAATACGGATGGCCGCGGCACGCCGGGCGCGGGTGACGACCGCATCGTGAGCATTCCTGCGCTCTAAGCCGCAAGCAAGCATCAAGTGAATGGCTATGCTGTACGCCTGAAACAACGGATAATGGCGGGCTACATCATTTGAGCATCAATCTGGAACTCTCCCATGGAAATCAAGGTCAACTTTCTCGACAAGCTGCGTCTCGAAGCCAAGTTCGACGACTTCACGGTCATTGCCGACCAGCCGATCCGCTACAAGGGCGATGGTTCGGCGCCCGGCCCGTTCGATTACTTCCTGGCCTCGTCGGCCCTGTGCGCGGCTTATTTCGTGAAGTTGTACTGCAATACCCGCGATATCCCGACCGAAAACATCCGCCTGTCGCAGAATAATATCGTCGACCCGGAAAACCGTTACCAGCAGATCTTCAAGATCCAGGTCGAGCTGCCGGCGGATATTTCTGAAAAGGACCGCCAGGGTATCCTGCGCTCGATCGAGCGTTGTACCGTGAAAAAAGTGGTGCAGCAGGGGCCCGAGTTCGTGATCGAAGAAGTCGCGAACCTGGACGCCGATGCGCAGGCCTTGCTGACGCTGCAACCGTCCGCCGAAGCGACGACGTATATTCCTGGCAAGGATCTGCCGCTGGAGCAGACCATCGCCAATATGTCGGCCTTGCTGGCCGCCCTGGGCATCAAGATCGAAATCGCTTCCTGGCGCAATATCGTGCCGAATGTCTGGTCGCTGCATATCCGCGATGCGCATTCGCCGATGTGTTTCACCAACGGTAAGGGGGCGACCAAGGAAAGCGCGCTGGCGTCGGCCTTGGGCGAGTACATCGAGCGCATCAGCAATAACCATTTCTATGCCGGCAGTTTCTGGGGCGAGGACATCGCCAATGCGGATTTCGTCCATTATCCGGACGAGCGCTGGTTCCAGCCGGGTCCTGGCGACGCGCTGCCGGCCGACATTCTGGACGAGTACTGCCTGGGCATTTACGATCCCGATGGCGAATTGCGCGGCTCGCACCTGGTCGACACCAATTCCGGCAACGCCAAGCGCGGCATCGTGTCGCTGCCTTATGTGCGGCATTCGGACGGCGAAACGGTGTATTTCCCGTCCAACCTGATCGAGAACCTGTACGCCAGCAATGGCATGAGCGCCGGCAATACGCTGGCCGAGGCGCAGGTGCAGTGCCTGTCCGAGATTTTCGAACGCGCCGTCAAGCGCGAAATCCTGGAAGGCGAACTTGCCTTGCCGGACGTGCCGCAGGAGGTGCTGGACAAGTATCCGGGCATCGTGGCGGGCATCCAGGGCCTGGAAGAGCAGGGCTTCCCGGTGCTGGTCAAGGATGCCTCGCTGGGCGGGATGTACCCGGTGATGTGCGTGACGCTCATGAATCCGAAGACCGGCGGCGTCTTTGCCTCGTTCGGCGCGCACCCGAGCTTCGAGGTGGCGCTGGAGCGCAGCCTGACGGAATTGCTGCAGGGTCGCAGTTTCGAGGGATTGAACGATCTGCCGCAGCCGACCTTCGCCAGCGAAGCGGTCACGGAGCCGAACAATTTCGTCGAGCACTTCATCGATTCCAGCGGCGTCGTGTCGTGGCGCTTCTTCAGCGCCAGGTCCGATCACGATTTCGTCGAGTGGGATTTTTCGGGCCAGGGCGAGAATTCGAATGCCGACGAAGCGGCGACCCTGCTCGGCATTCTCGAGGACATGGGCAAGGAAGTGTACATGGCGGTGTACGACCAGCTGGGCGCCACCGCCTGCCGCATCCTGGTGCCGGGTTATTCGGAAGTGTATCCGGTCGAGGATCTGGTCTGGGACAACACCAACAAGGCGCTGCTGTTCCGCGAAGACATCCTGAACCTGCATCGCCTCGACGATGAGGCCCTGGTAGCCCTGCTGGATCGCCAGGAAACCAATGAGCTGGACGAGTATTCCGACATCGCTACCCTGATCGGTATCGAATTCGACGAGAACACGGATTGGGGCCAGTTGACCGTGCTCGAATTGAAGCTGCTGATCCATCTCGCGCTGGAACAATTGGAAGAAGCGCACGAACTGGTGGGTGCCTTCTTGCAGTACAACGACAATACCGTCGAGCGCCGCCTGTTCTACCAGGCACTGAACGTGGTGCTGGAAGTGGTGCTGGATGACGAGCTGGAACTGGACGACTACGTTGCCAATTTCCGCCGCATGTATGGCGATGCGCGCATGGATGCGGCGCTGGGCTCGGTGGATGGCAGCGTGCGTTTCTTCGGGCTGACGCCGACCAGCATGAAGCTGGAAGGACTCGACCGCCACCACCGCCTGATGGACAGCTACAGGAAACTGCATGCGGCGCGCGCCAGGGCCGCAGCGACTAACAAGTGAGTGCCATGACCATATTCGCCATGCCCGTATTCGACGCCACCGTGATCTACGAGGGCAATGAACTCTTCAAGGGTCGTGGCGCTGCGAGCGTATGGGCCGAAAAACTGGCCCGGGAAATCGAGAGCAGCGTCACGGTAGAGAAAATCGGCACCGGCTGGGCCCTGTGCGGGCAGGTCGACGGTGTCGACTGCCGCTGGGGTATCCACGGCCAGCGCCTCATGCGCCTGGGCTGAACACGTCACCGCGCTCCGCCAGCGCCTTCTTGACCGCCTCCCTCCCGCCACCATGCCGAACATAGGGTGCCGGGCGTCTATCCCCCCGCACGAGTTGCCGCGCTTGCCGGCGCAGCAGCATGCCGATGCCGGGGCGGTCTCGGTCGATTGCCCGACCCCGGCGCTCCCCGGTCCTGCCGGCGCCACATCAGTTACGCTGAGGGGACAGCCCGTTGACGCAGATGATGTAGTTCATGGCCAGGAACGGCATCACGGTCGGCACTTTTGCCGACACGGCGACCGCTACGCCCACGGGCGTGTCGGTGCCCGCCTTGTCGACCGTGATGGAGCCGGTCCCTGTCACGGTGGTCGTGACGCCGCCAAGGGTGACCGGGGCTTGCTGGGGTACGTTCGATGGCTGGTAGATTGCCGCACCCGACGCGCCGCCCTGGGTACTCGACAGCGTGCTGCCTTCGGCCGCGAGCAACTGGCCACCGTTGCCGGTACTGACCTTGATTGCGGTGGTGGCCGACAGGTCGCTCATCGACATGGTCGCGGTATGGGTATGGGACGGCATGTTTGCCTGGCTCAGCGCGGCCGTGACACCGGTACTCGTCACGTCGACGGCCTCGGTGCCCCCAACCGAACCCTGGCTATGATTGGTGAGCGGCGGCTGGCCCTGCGCACCCAGGAGGGTCCGGCCGCGCAGGTCGGGCAACTTGAAATTATTCACGCCATTGCCACCATACTGCACACCAAGGATGGCGTACAAGGCCGCGTATTGCCGGATGGGAAGCGCCCGGCCGTCGCACAATACCCAGTCGACGGGAACAAACGTACCTGGTCAGGGCATGATCGTGCCCACAAATACTTCCATTGATATCCTCCATTGCCAGTGTCGACTGGCGTGAGTTGAATTTGACGGAAACAGGTGCGGTTTCCAGCGGCTTCTGCCGGGGGTATGTTAATTTTCTTCGTTCTAAAATCAAAGGACGACGCAAGCTTACATGCCTTGCAGCGTCCCCATCGCTCTCGCGATTTTCTCCGACAGCGGCGACGTGTCGCTGTGCGTCATGACGAGTTCGTGCGTGGCGCGGGTCATGGCCACGTACAGGAGGCGCGCTTCGTCCTCGATGTCGTCGTCCTCCCTGGCCTTTTCGCCGAGGCCGGGAATGCACACCAGCGGGAATTCAAGCCCTTTGCTGCTGTGCATGGTGATCAGCTTGACGCTGTCATGCAAGGGCGAAAACGAATGCTTTTTATCCTGCTGCCACTGGAACGGGATGCCCTTGCGGGCCAGCGCATCCACCAGCTTCTGGCCGATGCCATAGCGCCGATAAATGACCGCCATGTCGCGCCAGGGCGTGCCCATCTTGTTTGCTTCGCTGAGCCGCTGCGCCATGAATTCGGCTTCGTCGCGGACTGCCGGCAGTTTCACCAGCACCGGCTTGGGTCCACGCCGTCCGGCGCTCATCGGCAGGACTGTCGGAGCCTGGTCTTCTTCGGCGTCTGCCGGCGACAGCAGGTCATCGGCGAAGGCACGCGCCACCGCCAGGATTTCCGCCGTATTGCGGTAATTCAGTTTCAGGATCGTAGTCCGTCCCTTGGCCTGGATGCCGACGCTGGAAAAAGAAAACCGGGATTTTTTCGGACCGCTGTAGATCGATTGCGCATCGTCGTACAGGACCAGCAGGGAATTCGCATCTGGATGCACCATCTGGACGACCAGCTTGAACCATTCGGGCTTGAAGTCGTGCCCCTCGTCGATCATGACGGCGCCGTATTGTCCGGAGGGGATCAGTTTCTGGTCGACGCAATGAATGACGCGTTCCACGCAGGCTTCGAAGAAGGCATTCGTGTCGCCGCCATTTTTCGGCTTGCCCGCATGGTAGGTGTCGAGCTGTCTCACGCACCAGGCGTGAAAGGTGGCCACGTTGACCTTGTCCTGCAACCCCTTGGCTTCCATCACGCTCGCGAGCTTGGTCGCCAGTGTCTTGTTATAGCAGAGGATCAGGATCGGCTGTTCGCAGGATCTGGCCAGGTGCTCGGCGCGATAACCCAGGATCAGCGTTTTCCCCGAGCCGGCGACACCGTGGATGACGCGATGTCCTTCGCCGAGGCTGCGCGCCAGTTGTTCCTGCTGCAGGTCCATGACGCGCAATACGTCCGGTATCTCGACCGTTTTTTGCCCCGGCTCGTCGAAAACATCCTGCTGTGCCGAGATGCGGACCTCGGGGAACATATGCCAGCGGATACGGTCGATCTGCGGCAGCGACAATTTCATCGTGAATTTAATCGGGAACATATTCCAGAGCCGCTGCTGGAATGCCCCCATGTCGACCGCTTCCGTCATCTCGTCCTGGCAGATGACGAGGTGCGCCGGCAGGACGTCGCCCATGTCGGTCCGGTCGAACTGCTTGCGGCTGATGTTCGTCAGCACGACGCCATGTCCGTAAGGGAAGAAGGGCTTGCCTTTCAGGGAACCGCTTGGCCATACCAGCTGCGGATCGCGTTCGAGCTTGTTGGTGACGGCGAACATGTACTGGCGCGCCTGCTCGAGCGGGTTCAGGACATGCTTGCTGCCCTGGCCGGTGACGATCGCGGCGTGTTGCTTGTCGATGCTCTCGATGGTGTCGATACGCCAGTCCTTGACCTCCAGCACCAGCAAGCCGCGGCTGGGATGGAACACGACGAAATCCGGATGTTGCGTGCGCTCGCCGATCGAGACGTCGTACCAGCACAGATAGTCGTCCTCCAGTTTGTCCTCGAGGCGGGAAGCCAGGCGCCGCTCGCCAGCGGTCATGCGCGCGGCGCAGGCGCCGATGGAAGGAATGAGTGTTGCCAAGTTGACTCCCGCTGGATGACCGATTACCGAAAAGCGTGTGACCGGAACGACAGATCCGGTCAGTATGTTGCCTAAAAGAATGATGATCGATTTCAATTCATTATGCTAGGGCTAGCATGCTCAATGGATTAAAACTTGATCTACCTCAAGGATTGTGTGGCCGAGATGCCTCATCGTAGCGTCCGCGCAATCGCGCAGATGGCTGAAGCAGCGGTATCCCCGGATGCCGGAACACAATCGATGCAACTGAATACATTTGAACTTGAATTACTGGCCACGCGGGCTGGATCAGGCGAACCCGCCGGCCCGAAACATTACGCGGAACAGATCGTCAACAGCCTGCCTTCGGGCGTCATGGTCATCGACACCGCGGGCGCCGTCCGCACCATCAACCCGGCGATGTGTGCCATGCTCGGCAATGGCGGCATGCCGGCGTCGGATGACAGGTTCTCCCGTTTCTTGCGCCTGCCCGGGCTGCGCGCCAGGATAGTGGACGCGCTGGCCGCGCCGGCGTATCGCGAGGAATTCATCGTCACGCTGCCGAACGACGCCCGTGACGGTTCCCCGCCGCGCTACCTGCGCTGCGCGATGTCGCGCGCCTGGCTCGACGACGATGACCTGGTGCTGCTGGTCGCCGAAGACCTGACCGAACCGATGCTGGCCAAGGCCGAGTTGCGCGACAGCGAGGAGCGCTTCCGCATCGCCTTCGACAATGCGGCCGTCGGGCTGGCGCAGGCGACACCCGAGGGCAGGTGGCTCACGGCCAACAAGACCTTCCAGGACATCGTCGGCTACAGCGAGGCGCAGCTGAAGGCGATGCGTTTCCGCGACCTGTGGCTGGAGCAGGAGCGTGACGCCAGCGAGGCGTCGCTGTGTCTGCTGCTGAGCGGCGCCATCCCGAGCTACACGATCGAAAAGCGCTACCGCCACCGGGAGGGGCATTACGCCTGGGTCAACGTCGCGGTCTCGCGCATGGTGGCCAGCAATGGCGACGCCAGCCTGATGATCGTGATCGAGGACATTGCCCGCCGCAAGCAATACGAGGACGAGCTGCGCCACCTGGCCAGCCACGACGTGCTGACCGGGCTGGCCAACCGCAGCCTGCTGATGGACCGGCTCGACCATGCGCTGGCCATGGCCCGCCGCTCGGGGCGCCAGGTGGCCGTGCTGTTCATCGACCTCGACCGCTTCAAGAACATCAACGATAGCCTGGGGCACGAGGCCGGCGACCAGGTCATCGTCGAAGCCGGACGGCGCCTGGCGGGCATCGTGCGCGAAGGGGATACCGTGGCGCGCCTGGGCGGCGATGAATTCGTGGTGCTGATGCCGGACGTCGAGCACGGCAGGGCGGCGGCGATCCTGTCGGCCAAGCTACAGGAAGCGCTGCTGTTGCCGATGACGGTGCTCGGCCATGAGTTCTCGCCCATCGGCAGCATCGGCATCAGCGTGTTCCCGCGCGATGGCGGCGACAGCCACGCATTGTTGAAGAATGCCGACGCGGCAATGTACCGGGCCAAGGAACTGGGGCGCGGCACTTATCAGTTCTATACCGAGGAGATGAATGCGCGCACGCTGGAACGGCTGCGCCTGGAAGGCGGCTTGCGGCGCGCGCTCGAGCGCCACGAGTTCGTGCTGCACTACCAGCCCCAGGTCGACCTGCCGAGCGGTGCCGTGGCCGGGGTCGAGGCCTTGCTGCGCTGGCAGCCGCCGGGGACCGCGGCGATTCCGCCGGACCAGTTCATTCCGATCGCCGAGGAAACCGGGCTGATCGTTGAAATCGGTGCCTGGGTACTGCGCACCGCCTGCGAGCAACTGGTGGCATGGCGCGCCGCCGGCTTGCCGATCGCGACCGTCGCGGTGAACCTGTCGGCGCGCCAGTTCCATCAGCAGCACCTGGTGCAACTGGTGCGCCAGGTGCTTGCCGAAACCGGCTGCGATGCGGCCAACCTGGAGCTTGAGATCACGGAAAGCGTGGTCATGGCCGACCCGGCGGCCGCGACCCGTACCCTGGAAGAGCTGAGCGCGATGGGCATCCGGCTGTCGATCGACGATTTCGGCACCGGCCATTCCAGCCTGAGTTACCTGAAGCGGTTTCCGATCCACGCGCTGAAGATCGACCGATCCTTCGTGCGCGACCTGAGCACCGACGCCGACGACGCGGCCATCGTGCGCGCCGTGATCGCACTAGCCCATAGCATGCAGTTGAAGGTCATCGCCGAAGGGGTGGAGACTGCGGACCAATTGCACTTCCTGCGCGAGCATGGCTGCGATCAGTTGCAGGGCTTCTTTTATAGTCCACCGGTGAGTGCCGAACGCATCAAGGCGAGGCTCGAAGAGAGTGACCTTGTCCGGGGGCTTGCGTCGGGGGCGGCGCTTTGCTATAGTTCGCCTCCTGCTTCTGCAGCACCGTAAAAAGCTGAGTGAAATCAAACAGTTAAGTTATATGTTTTGACAACACCTCTGGCGCTGGAGAAAAAGATGGGGTTGACGAGTTAAGCGATGTAGTGCATAATCTTCTTCCTCTGCTGCTGACGAACAAAACGATTCGCAGAACACAGCAAGGCAGCACCGAACAAGTTCTTTAAAAATTAACAGTCGATAAGTGTGGGCGTTTGATGAAGGTGCCGGCTGACCAGTTCAGCTGATTACTTAAATTATCAAATGTTCACAAAAGTATTAAGCGTTGTCTCAGCAATGAGGCGACGGTCAGTATCTTGAGTGAGCGACACCTCGAAAGAGGTTGCCAGAAATGGCAAAAACAGAGATTAAACTGAAGAGTTTGATCCTGGCTCAGATTGAACGCTGGCGGCATGCTTTACACATGCAAGTCGAACGGCAGCGCGGGGCAACCTGGC
>Ga0308161_1000237_pt1 | contig 117249 bp, 107 predicted proteins | sample PhyFR2_FD_201034 | JGI IMG/M metagenome (GOLD analysis project Ga0308161, IMG submission 201034) | Phyllosphere microbial communities from UC Gill Tract Community Farm, Albany, California, United States - DLSLF.R2 | ecosystem: Host-associated > Plants > Phyllosphere > Unclassified | place...
ACCAAGCCGTTGGTTCAGAACACATCTTGCTTGCCTTAGTCATTGAACAAAATGGCATTGCGGGCAAAACACTACGAGAAATGAATATCACCGAAAATGATATACGTGAAGAAATCGAACATTTGACCGGGTATGGCACCGTACGTCATTATCCAGAGAACGCCTATTTGGCTTACTCGCCACGGGCGAAACATACCTTCGCCTTTGCAGGAGATGAAGCCAAGCGATTAGGGGCTCCGCAAATTGGTACAGAACATTTATTGCTGGGACTATTACGAGATGAAGACATTCTGGCGTCTCGGATCATGTTGAATTTGGGCTTAAGCTTAGCCAAAATGCGGCAATTATTGAAGAAAAAAATGGGCTTTAGTGAAACCAAAAGTGGGACAGCTGGTCGTCGCCGTCCAGCCCAAGGCAAGGCGCAGCCACAAGGCACGCCAACCCTTGATTCATTGGCCAGAGATCTGACCAAACTGGCCCGCGACAAACGCCTCGACCCTGTTGTCGGCCGTGCCAAAGAAGTCAAACGGCTGATCCAGATCCTGAGTCGCCGAACCAAAAACAATCCAGTCTTGGTTGGCGAACCGGGTGTTGGTAAAACAGCGATCGCCGAAGGGTTAGCCCAAAAGATCATCAATGGCGAGGTCCCAGAAGATATGCAGAACAAACGCTTGATGATGCTAGATATGGGGGCATTGGTGGCAGGCACGAAATACCGTGGCGAATTTGAAGATCGGATGAAAAAAATCATCGATGAAATCTATCAAGATGGGCAAATCATTCTCTTCATCGATGAATTGCACACCTTGATTGGTGCTGGTGGTGCAGAAGGCGCGATCGATGCCTCAAATATCTTGAAACCAGCATTGGCCCGTGGGGAACTGCAAACCATCGGGGCAACTACACTAGATGAATACCAAAAATATATCGAAAAAGATTCCGCACTTGAACGACGTTTTGCTCGAGTTCAAGTGGATGAACCAACACCCGAAGAAGCCGAAGAAATTTTACGCGGCTTACGTCCACGTTATGAAGAACATCATGGCGTAGAAATTTCTGATGAAGCATTGCATGCAGCCGTGCAATTGTCTGTTCGCTACATCAATTCCCGTCAATTGCCTGATAAAGCCATCGACTTGATGGACGAATCGGCAGCCAAGGTCCGCTTGGATCGCACGGATGAGAGTTCAGAGTTGGCTGAACTGCAAAACGATATCGCCAATTTGATCGAAGAAAAAGAAGCCGCGATTCGCCAGCAAGATTTTGAAGCCGCAGCCCGTTTGCGGATCAAAGAAAAGAAATTGACCCAGCAATTAACGGAAGTAGCGTTCATGGAAGTCAAAGAAGCATCAGGCTATGCAGATAGCGTAACTTCTGAAGATGTCGCAACGGTCGTGTCCCAGTGGACAGGTGTGCCATTGCAGCAAATGGAGAAAAAGGAAAGCGAACGTTTATTGGATCTTGAGAAAATCTTGCACCAACGTCTGGTTGGCCAGGATGAAGCGGTCAAAGCCGTTGCCCGTTCGATTCGACGCGCCAGAAGCGGGTTGAAAGATCCTAACCGTCCGATTGGTTCCTTTATGTTCTTAGGCCCAACCGGCGTGGGTAAGACTGAATTGGCGAAAGCCTTAGCGGAAGCCATGTTTGGCAGCGAAGATGCCTTAGTCCGAGTCGATATGTCTGAGTTCATGGAAAAATATAGTACCAGTCGATTGATTGGTTCACCGCCAGGCTATGTCGGCTATGATGAAGGTGGGCAGCTGACCGAAAAAATCCGCTCTAAGCCTTATTCAGTGATTTTGTTGGACGAAGTCGAAAAAGCCCATCCAGATGTTTTCAATATTCTATTGCAAGTCTTAGATGATGGCCATTTAACGGATGCCAAAGGCCGAAAAGTTGATTTCCGCAATACGATTTTGATTATGACATCAAATATCGGGGCACAAGCAATCCGAGAAGAAAAAAGTGTTGGCTTCAATGTGACGGATCTGACCAAAGACCATCAAGCAATGCAAAAACGGATTCTTGAAGAGTTGAAGAAAGCCTTCCGCCCAGAATTCTTGAACCGTGTCGATGAAACAGTCGTCTTCCAATCATTGGGTGAAGGCGAGATCCACGAAATCGTCAAAATCATGAGTCAGTTGATTATCAAGCGATTGGCGACACAAGATATTCAATTGAAGATCACGCCATCTGCTATTGATGTGATCGGAAAAGCTGGTTTCGATCCTGAATATGGTGCCCGTCCTATCCGACGTGCACTGCAAAAAGAGGTAGAAGATCGGTTGAGTGAAGCCTTGCTCTCTGGACAAATCCATTTAGGTGACAAAGTCACGATCGGTGCCTCTAAGGGAACGATCACCTTAAATGTCAAAGAAGGCCAAGCCAAAGTATTGCAACAAGTCTAATCACGGAAGGCAGCAGGGATCCTGTTGTCTTCTTTTTTTTGTCTGCACATGTATGAAAAACGAAAAGGCCCGTTGATCCATCTATTGAAGGCAATTCTTTTGTTGCCGCTAGACAGCTGCATCTATTGATTCAGTTCTTTTTCTTAAGCCTTTTTTTGTTGGCTCATAGGCGCAAGGATTGCATTCATGTATCATTCGTATCAAGGAAATCTCGTCAGATATGCGTGGATATTCACAAATATTTTCCATGTAAAAGCTTTCTATATCAGCACTAAAAACTGATCGACATCATTTTTCGTGAAAGAAAGAATATCGGAGACTATTGGAAACTTGCTATCTATGTGATATTATGAATGAGTTAAAAAAAGGAGGCGCACTATGGTCGAGATTATTGCAACGGTCGAATCGATCGAACAAGCGACGGCGATCATGCCCTATATCGATACTTTATTTTTTGGAGAAGAAACATTCGGACTGCGGTTGCCGGCATCTTTTTCTCGTGAAGAACAATCCACATTGATCCAAATGGCCCATCAGGCAGGCAAGAAAGTAACAATTGCTGTCAACGGGATCATGCATCCCGAAAAAATGACTTTGATCCCCGAATATTTACGTTTTTTGCGGGCACAGGCAGCAGATCAAATTGCCATCGGTGATCCAGGCATTATTTACCGCATGCAGCAAAATCCTGAATGTGCGCTGCCATTTATATATGCAGCTGAAACCTTAGTTACCAGTGCACGCCAAATCAATTTTTGGGGCCGAAAAGGTGCAATTGGTGCAGTCTTAGCGCGGGAAGTTCCCTTCGATGAAATGAAAGACCTTGCGCCGCAAGTCGATATTCCAGTAGAAGTATTGGTCTATGGTGCAACTTGTATCCACCAATCGAAACGGCCGTTACTGCAAAATTATTATCACTATACGCAACAAACAGAAGAAAAAAATCATAAACGCGGATTGTTTCTATCGGAACCTAAAAAAGAAGAAACCCATTATTCAATTTATGAAGACAGTCATGGTACCCATATTTTTGCCAATAACGATCTTAATTTGATGGAACAACTGCTGGAATTGACAGAACATGGCTATCATACGTGGAAATTGGATGGACTATATACACGAGGAACTGATTTTGTCGACATTGCGGCCTTGTTTGCGCAAGCCAAAGCGGCAATTGAAGCCAACCAATTGACAACAGCTGGCGCCATGGATTTAAGCGCGCAAGTCCAAGCACTTCACCCGCAAAATCGGGGACTGGATACTGGATTTTATTCTTTTGATCGTGATGATATCAAGTAAGGAGCAATCGGAAATGACAGTCAAACAAGCATTGAAACGACCAGAAGTGTTGGCACCTGCTGGGACGTTAGAAAAATTAAAAACAGCGATCCATTATGGCGCAGACGCTGTCTATATCGGCGGTAATGCCTATGGATTACGCAGCCGTGCCGGCAATTTTACATATGAAGAGATGGCGGAAGGCGTTGATTTTGCCAAAGCCCATGATGCCAAGGTCTATGTGGCAGCGAATATGGTCACCCATGAGGGCAACCAAGAAGGCGCGGGAGAATTCTTCCGAGAGTTACGGGATGTCGGCATTTCAGCTGTGATTGTATCTGACCCAGCATTGATCAGTATTTGTGCTGCGGAAGCCCCAGGTTTGCCGATCCATTTATCGACACAAGCTAGCGCCACCAATTACGAAACACTAGAGTTTTGGCGGGAAGAAGGCTTGGAACGTGTGGTTTTGGCACGGGAAGTTTCGATGGCAGAAGTGGCTGAGATCCGCAAAAATACAAGTGTTGAGATTGAAGCCTTCATCCATGGCGCGATGTGCATTTCTTATTCAGGTCGTTGTACGTTATCGAACCATATGTCGATGCGAGATGCCAACCGCGGCGGGTGTTCGCAATCTTGCCGCTGGAAGTATGACTTGTTCGATATGCCTTTTGCAGGAGAACGGAACAGTTTGACCAAAAACGGCGCAATTGAAGAAGAATACTCCATGAGTGCAGTAGATATGTCGATGATCGAACATATTCCTGATTTGATCCAAAACGGTGTTGATAGCTTTAAAATCGAAGGGCGCATGAAATCGATCCACTACGTGTCCACTGTAGCCAATGTCTATAAAGCAGCCGTTGACAGTTATATGGCCGATCCTGACAATTATGTCTGCAAACAAGAATGGATCGATGAGTTATGGAAAGTGGCGCAACGAGAATTGGCCTCAGGTTTTTATTACGATACACCAAGTGAAAATGAACAACTATTCGGAGCCCGGCGCAAAATCCCGCAATACAAATTCATCGGGGAAGTCATGGCGTATGACCCAATCACCCAAACCGCCACGATTCGCCAAAGAAATCACTTTTCAGTCGGCGATGAGATCGAATTTTATGGTCCCGGATTCCATCACTTTCACCAAACTGTGGAAGTCATGTATAATGAAGATGGTGAAGCCATCGATCGCGCACCAAATCCAATGATGCTTTTAACGATGCCGGTCAAAGAACCAGTAGCCGTTGGAGATATGATTCGGAAGAAAAAATAAGGTCGAGAGTTATTCTCGGCCTTTTTGCTATCCATCCTCAAGGTTGTCATGCTCCGTATGACAGAATGGAAGAGGATGGACAGCACTAAAGGAACCTAGTGGCACATAGTTACGATAAGAAGATAGCAAAGGGAGGAAATAAAATTTGGAAACTTATGATTACATAGTGATAGGCGGCGGCAGTGGCGGGATTGCTTCTGCTAATCGTGCGGGCATGCATGGTGCCAAAGTATTATTGATTGAAGGAAATGAATTAGGCGGTACCTGTGTCAATGTCGGTTGTGTGCCCAAAAAAGTGATGTGGCAAGCCAGTGAAATGCTGGAGATGATCAAGCGGGATGCACCTAGTTACGGAATTTATCCACATGTGGATAAATTTGATTTCGCAGAGCTTGTGGATAAACGCGAAAAATATATTGAGTTTTTGCATTCAGCCTATCAAAAAGGCTTAGATAGCAATCATATCGATGTGATTCGAGGTTATGCACAGTTTGTGGATAACCATACAGTGACCGTTGATGGCTCAACCTATAAAGGCAAACATATCCTGATCGCTACAGGTGGCAAACCAAGTAAAATGAGTATACCTGGTGGTGAATATGCGATTGATTCAAATGGATTCTTTGCCCTCAAACAAGCACCTAAACGGATGATCGTCTTAGGCGCTGGCTATATCGCTGCAGAAATCAGTGGTGTCAGTCAGCAACTAGGCAGTCAGGTGGCTTGGGCTTATCGCAAAGAACGGCCATTAAGGACTTTTGATCAGATGTTAGCAGATAACTTAGTTGAGATGTACCAAGAAGCGGGTATCGAAACATATGCTGGTTATACTGCGAAGGCGATTACTAAAGAGGATGAGACCTATACGGTCACCTTTGAAAATGGCGCTACTTTGACTGGAGATTGTGTCCTGTTTGCGGGGGGGCGTATCCCGAATACAGATCAGTTGAATATTGAAAACACGGATGTCACATTAGATGAAAAAGGGTTTGTTGTGGTTGATAAATATCAAACGACTACCGTTGACCACATCTATGCAGTCGGCGATGTAATCGGCAAATTAGATTTGACACCAGTAGCCATCGCCGCTGGCCGCCGCTTATCTGAACGCTTGTTTAACGGACAGTCCGAATCTTATTTGGACTATGATCTCGTACCGACGGTTGTCTTTACGCATCCGCCAATTGCTACGATTGGTCTAACCGAGGAAGCGGCCCGCGCACAATATGGAGAAGCAATCAAGGTTTACCGTTCTCGCTTTACGCCGATGTATTTTGCTTTGAATGACTATCGGCAAAAATGTGAAATGAAATTAGTATGTCTTGGCAAAGAAGAAAAAATCATTGGCCTGCATGCTATTGGTGTAGGTGTGGATGAAATGCTGCAAGGCTTCGCAGTCGCAATCAAAATGGGGGCAACAAAAGCTGACTTTGATCAGACAGTAGCGATCCATCCAACGGGTTCAGAAGAATTTGTGACGATGCGTTAAAGAAAAAAAGTTGTTGAGGCGCTTCCTCAACAACTTTTTTTGGTTAGTTTGTGCGGCTTAAAATTTGTTCAGTGATGCGATAAAGATAGTCTTTACTCTCGTCTGGTGTTTCTGGCAGTTTCTTGATGCCTTGCAAGGCTTTATCGGTGTATTTGGCGGCTAATTTTTTGGCCTCAACCAACCCTTGACCCTCTTGCACCAGTTGATAGATCACTTGGGTATCTGCATCTGTCATGGCGTCTTTTTTGACTAATATCGGCAGCATTTGCGTTCGGTCAGTCTTTAATGCCAACAATAAAGGCAGTGAATAGACCCCCTGACGGACATCTTCCAAAACCGGTTTGCCAAGCTGAGCAGAAGCTTGGCTATAATCAAGAATATCGTCCATGATTTGGAAAGCCAATCCAATTGATTCGCCAATTTCTTTGGCTTGATTGGCAAACCGCAGCGAAGTGCCGCTTTCATATGCCCCGATAAAACAGCTCAAAGCAAACAATTCAGCTGTTTTGCCGCTGATATTTTCTAAGTAATCGGCGACCGTCACATTGACATCGTATCGTTTACTCATTTGCCCCAATTCGCCAGCCAATATTTTTTCCATACTGCGGGAATTCATTTGCAGGCTTTTCATAGAGCTGGCATAATCCGCCATCAATTTGAAACAGCAGACAAATAAGTAATCGCCCGCATAAACCGCCACATCGTTGCCAAACTGTGACCGAATCGTTGGCAAGCGGCGACGTGTATCTGCGTGGTCAACGATATCATCATGGATCAATGATGCCGTATGCAGCATTTCGATCGATGCCGCTAATGCCACAGCTTTTTCAGGATCTTTCTCACTGCCAAAGGAAGAGAATAAGAGTTGATAGGCTGGGCGCAATAATTTACCGCCGGAATGAATCATAGCGAGAATGGCTTCTTCAACAGCCTTATTTTTTAATTTGAGCGATTTTTCCATTAATTGCAAGGAGGCAGACAAGTCAGCTTGCAGTGCTGGATATTCTTGCCACATTGAATGAAGTTTCATAATTGGCTCCTTTATTTTGAATCCGTCGTGCGCCATTTGACCTTTGTCTGACGCTCATAATCCAGTTGAAAACGGCGCAGCGTCTCAACGCGTTGTAATAAGTAATTGGCGGCGATCCCGATTGCGATCCCGGACAAAATCCCAAAAAAAGACAAGACAGGTAAATAGAGCATCACACTCCATGATTGTGCAATCCAAGAAGCAGTCACCAGTTGGCCCACATTATGCAAAAAACCGCCTGCCGCACTAATCCCGATAATGCTGACTCTTTTAGGCCCTAATTGTTTCACTAGGAGCATGCCGAAATAACTGAGTAGCGAGCCGCTCATGCTATACAAGAAGGTGGAAACAGTCCCGCCGAGCAATGTGGTGAGGATCAATCGCAGCCAGATTAGCAAAAAGCTGTCTTTTTTTGGCATCGTGAACAAGGCGATGATCGTGATCAGATTCGCTAATCCCAGCTTGGCACCAGGTGCAAAAGCGAAAGGATAAGGAATCATATTTTCCACTAAGCCAATCACGACACCTTGTGCCACCAAGAGGGAAATGAAAATTATTCGTTGTAATCGACTCATAAGCAAACGATCAATAAATCAGATCGTCGGTTTCACTCCCATCTGAAGCTTGGATTTCTATCACCATTTTGTGGGGCAGACACACGATCGTTTCGCCGTTTTTGCTGGCCCAGCCGCGACGTACGCAGATCTGATCGCCGCAATTGGCTTCTTTGATCCGGATACGATCGCCATCTATTTCAAGTAAATTATAATCACCATCTTCATCTTCGTAAAGATAGGTATAGCTTTTTTGTCCTTCTACGAGATCAAAACGTTTGATCTCAGTGCCATCCACCCGCAACACAGCTTCTTTGGTTGCTGTTTGTGTTTGCCCGAAAATGAGGATTGGCAAAAAAGAGCTGAGAATCAAGAGGAGGATGATCACGCCGTCCCACGGTTTTAAATGGGCGTTTTTGATAAAAGCTTTCAATTTTGTCATCATAAGACTCCTGTTCTGACATGGGATCTGTTTCATTCTAGCACAATCACCCATTCTTCTACTAGGTCTATCCGCCAATTTATAGGCAAGTGCATAGGAACGATCCATAATTTGGAAAAAGACTAAGACACTGATCAAAAATCAGGCTGTCTCAGTCTTTTCTCGTGCTATTGAATTGATCCTAGGATTATTTTTTGCCGTATAAAGATCGCGGTGTACCGTACCACCATTTACCAACAGTACGTTGCAACCATGGAATCACCCAACGGTCTAAACCAACTGCACGGCCAGAGCCGTTCATCAAGGCAAAGGCAACTGGAATGAACCAGATGTTGACCCAATAGAACATACCGGACATACAGAAAGTGACCACCAAGATGATCGTTGTTGCGTTGACTAACCATGTGAACAAACCAGCCATCAAAGCCAAAGCCAAAGCAATTTCAGCGAAGACCATGAATTTTTGGAAGAACATTGCGACATCGTTGTTCGGCATGATGAATTGCATCACTTTTGTGAACCAATCAGGTGATTTTTCGATCACGATCATTGGTTGTTCGCCGTAAGCGTAGCTTAAACCGAAATGCGCTGCTTGTGTTGCCGCTTCACCAGCGACTTCACCACTTGCTGCACTCGCTGCGTCTGCCGCTTCACTCGCACCACTTGCCGCATCTGCAACAGTTTGATATTCCCATGTCCAAGGGAAGACACTGTTTCCTTGGAACCAAGAACCTTCACCAAACCAAGTGCTTGGTTTGAATACTTCGCCGTTGTCGCCTAAGATTTTTGTGAAGGCTTCAATGAACCAAACCAAACCGTAGAAAATACGTAACGGCACACTCCACAAGACATTACCGTAACGAGAAGTATGGCCGCGGGCCACTGTCCGGTCATCTTTGATATGGAAGATTTCGTGCATCAAGTATTGGAACATATAGTAACCTGAACGAATATCAAAGAAATATTTTAAGTTGACGATATGTTTCATAATGATGGCTAAGAAACCACTTAAATGAATTTTGTTGAATAAATTCGCAACGCCCCATTTCGCGCCGATCGAAACCATAAATCCTTGGTAGTTTCCTTTGAATTTATGTTTGTCGCCGCCTTTGATAGCTGCTACGATATTGCTTGCCGCAGTATGACCAGTTTGTTCAGCTGCTTGCACGATTTGTGGTGTTGGCGTATTCGGGAATTCTTCGAAGTAAACCAAGTCACCGATAATATACATATTTTTGTCTTCATAGCCTTTGGCTTCCATATATTCATTGGCAACCAAACGGAACCCACGGGCTGTTTCCAAACCAAAGTCAGCTGCATCGCTCGTTCCTTTCACACCAGCTGTCCAAATCAAGGTATGCGTTGGTACAGTTGACCCATCTTTTAATTTGATATGGTCAGGTGCGACTTCAACGATTGGTGCATTCAAGACCAAATCAACATGATTTTTCTTCAAGTAACGTTCTGCTTTAGCTGCATCGTTACGATCCAACATGTTCAAGATCGTTGGCATTGCTTCAACGACTTTCAGGCTGATCTCGCTTGCATCTAACTTGTAATCTTCTGCTAGACGGTCTTTCCATTCAATCAGTTCACCGATCATTTCGATCCCAGTAAATCCAGAACCGCAGACAATGAATGTCAACATTGCTTTACGCAAAGCTGCATCCGGTTCGATCGCTGCTTTTGCGACAGTTTTTTCGATATGTTCGCGAATGCGGACAGCATCGTCGAATGACCACAACGTGAAGCCATGTTCTTTAACACCAGGCGTACCGAAGTCGTTTGGCTCGCCACCCATACCAAGAACAAGGTAATCAAAGGAATAGCTGCCTAATTTTGTTTGAACAGTTTTATTTTCTTTATCGATACCTGTTACAGTATCGGTAACCAAGCGGACATTTTTCTTACGGGCGAACAAACGTTGCAGATCGTATTGGATCGCAGTTGGTTCAACGCGTCCTCCAGCGACTTCATGCAGTTCAGTCATCATCGTGTGATAAGAGTGACGGTCGATCAATGTTATCTCAACATCATTGTCTTTTTTTAGCTTTTTTGCCATGTACTTTGTTGCAGAAACCCCTGCATACCCCGCACCGACAACGACAATGTTTTTCTTTGCCATTGCAAATCTCTCCTTAGTAAAAAATAATCTATGATAATAATTACACAATCGAACCTATTATATAGAGAAAAGTTCCATTTGTCTAACTATTCTGTTGAAAAAAATAGGGATTTCATGAAATTCGTGAAAATTTCCGGAAATCAAAAAAGAAAGTAAATTTATGTGAAAAAGCGTTAAGTAAGCGGTTGACATATTGATAATTTACTTTACAATGTTATATATATCACAAACTTTTTTGTGGGAAAAATAATATAGTAAAAGGTGGATAATCATGAAAGCAAAGAAATTGATTGTAGGTATGGCAGTATTTTCATTTGCAGCGTTATTGTTAGGGGGCTGCGGATCAGACAACAACAGTGCTGACTCTTCGTCAACTAACGAAACAACATCACAAAGTTCTACAGTGGCATCATCAACGGCAACAAGTGAAAGTGAAGCGACAGTGGTGGCTGGCGCGCCTATGCAAGATGGCACTTACAAGTTAGAAGAAAAGAATTATAAAAATGATTATAGAGTATCATTCGAGATCACAGTCGTAGATGGCAAGATCACAGAATCTAAGTATGACAACATCAATGCCGATGGCGAATCAAAAACAGAAAACACTGAATACAATGAAACGATGAAAGAAAAAGCAGGTATCAGCCCAGAAGAATTTATTCCTAAATTCAATGAAGAGTTGGTTGCTGCCCAAAGCCCATCTTCGATCGAAGTGGTTTCAGGTGCGACACATTCATTTGATTCATTCCAAAACTATGCACAACAATTGATCCAAGCAGCACAAGCCGGCAATACAGAAACGATCGAGATCGATAATGGCGCAGACTTGCAAGATGGAACATATACTTTAGAAGAAAAGAACTATTCTAACGGTTACCGAGTAGCCTTCTCTATCACAGTTGCCGATGGCAAAGTATCAGAATCAAACTATGACTATGTCAATGAAGCTGGTGAATCGAAGAAAGATGATGCCGACTACAACGAAAACATGAAAGCGAAATCTGGTACCAACCCTGAAGAATTCATTCCAAACTTCAACGAAGAATTCGTCACAGCAGTCAATGCAGAAGATGGGTCAGTTGCTGACATGGACGTCGTTTCAGGTGCGACACACAGCTTCCACAGCTTTGTGATCTATGCACAACAATTATTGAACGCTGCTGAAAAAGGCGATCAAACACCAATCGAAGTTGACAACTTTGTCACTGAATAAGCTTCTAGCAATGCATGAACAGCATCCTGAGGGATGCTGTTTTTTTGTTGAGTGAAAAGAAACGGATAGGAAAGATTGATCAGAACAAGTAACGTTTGGGTAGTCCTAAACGTTCAATTACTTTATTTGATGTATATTTACGAATGAAAAGATAGGTTTGGCGATATCAATGTGTCTGTAAAGTAAAAATGGGTAAGATAGTACGTAAGAGGACATACAAAAGAGGAAGGTAGAAAGCGTGTTGGACATATTAGAGGACAAATTAACAAGCATTCCATTTGCGTCTTTCGAAATGGTAGAAGAGGCGAATGGTGAACCAATTGTGATATATGAAATTTTTAAATTACTTAATTGTATGCCCAAGAATAGGGATGATCGATTTGAGTATGACACAACACTCATCATTGTTCTAAACAACCAATTGTTTATAAAACATAAGAGAAAGAAGCAAGTCGATGTTTTTTTCAATCATCTTTTCAATCATTTAACAGAAGAGGGGCATTTTTTATTCTTTATTGAAACTGAATCTTCTAAAGAGCGTATTTCACTTTTAAAAAAGAAGGTGGAGGAGCTACTATTATTCATGGATAGAAAATGGATTGAAATACCGGATTTGGAAGGTCCATGGAGTGGAATGATCGTGGATAGAGTGATTGAAACAGACCTCGGATATTAGGAGAGAGGGGTAAAGAATGGAAGAAAAAGCACAATTACTAAACTTATGGCATATTGAAAAAAGAATGAGTTCATGGCTAGTTGAAAAATTGCCAATCCATAAAGAGCATGATCAGAATTTATATATCAAAGTTACGTTTGGTGCAGATGTGTTCATGAACAATTTGCTGAAGACATTGATTATCTATGGCATGGCGCTATATTTCGAGTTATTTATGCTAACGATGATTTTTCATGCGAGCTTTCTTCTTATACGTAGGCATGCCTATGGCAGACATGCAAAAAATACATTTCATTGTGTTTGTATCAGCATGTTACTTTTCTTATGTATCCCTTACTTGATTCGCCAATGGGTTCTGCCATTTCCTATACTCATGATCCAAAATATCCTTTCACTTACAATTCTTACAATATTTGCGCCTGGAGTGACAGCGAAAAATAAAATTCGTGATGAGCGCAAACAAGAGTTAAGGGTTAAGGCGGTGACGAATAGCTTGATATTAAGCGTGATTCAACTACTCGTTCCATTGAATCATGCAAACTTAATTGCTGGCGGGATGTTTGTTGCGGCGTGTTTAACAATTATTAAGGAGGAGAAGAAATGAATGCAGTGAAAGTTGAGTTAGAAAAACTAGTTATATTGCTTTTTAGTTTTATTGGAGGAGCTAGTATTTTGAATTGCTGTTTTTTTCTTACAGATGAAATAGAGGTTCCAGATGAAATTTTATGATATTTAACCAAAAAAACATATTCTCGTATGTTTTTTTTGTTTGTTTTGATATTTTTGTTGGTTTTAAGGTATAATAGAATGAGAAAGAGAGTAGTGATTATATGCTTATGTGGCTCATTTTTGGCTTTTACCAGTCTTTTTTACTATGTATAATTGGTTTTGCCCTAAATAATGATAAAACGAATAATTATTTTCATGCTAGACAATTTTGGTTAGTTATTTCACTATGTCTGATAACAGGACTATCCAGCGTGTATATAGGTGTTTATGGAGCATTTTTAATGATTATAACTACATTTTTGGTCATTTTTCGACGAAATAATAATATATTGCGTTCTATTGGAATAACAGCTCATGCCACGATTATATTAATTCTCTCTGATCATTTAGTTTCAACAACTCGGACATATATAGGCTTTAAAAATAATCTTCAAGGTTCATTTTCTGGCTTATTTCTTCATTGCATTTCTTTTAGTTTAATTGCAGTTTTACTAACATCTCTTAGTTCGTTCTTTTTCTCTCAGTTTCAAGCAAGCAAACAAATTGATCTTAGAGAAAATAGGATATTTATTCTTGCCAACTTTTTCACACTTATTATTTACTATTGTAGTATTATTATGGGTTCTTTTCTAGGAAATACATCAGACTTGATTCAGATGAATTTCTTTTTCTTTTTGCTATATTTATGTTTATCTATCATAGCATTCAGTTTCTACTATCGAGCGATGAAAGCAAAGGTTGAAATGATCAAAAAGGAGTCAGATTACCAAGCATTGATGGAATACACAGAATCAATGGAAAATCAGTATAAGGAAGTCCGAAAGTTTCGACATGATTTTCAGAATATTTTAAATTCCCTTGACGATTATGTTTTATCTGAAGATTTTTCAGGGTTAAAGAATTACTACTTAAATGAAATCAAACCAACATCTGAAGAAATATCAGAAATGAACTTTAAATTAACTGAATTACAAAATATAAAACAAAGAGAGATCAAAAGTGTTCTTGCATTGAAGTTGATGACTGCTCAAAATATTGAAATCGAAGTAAATTTAGAAGTAAAAGAAGTGATTGAGGATATTCCATTGGATGCGATTGTTTTGGTTCGCGTGTTGGGTATATTGTTGGACAATGCCATTGAAGCAATAGAGGAATTGGCAATTGGCAAGCTCACAGTGGCAGTATTTAAGAATAAACAAGAAATACAATTCATTATTCAAAATGACTGTAAAGATCATATGCCATCTATTCAGCAACTCAAAAAAGAAGGTTTTTCTACAAAAGGCGATAATCGAGGTCTTGGTCTTAGCAATATAAAAGAGATGTTAGCTAATTATAAAAATGTAGTGCTAAAAACCACTATTAAAGATCAATTGTTTACCCAACAATTCATTATTACTAGGAGGGACATATGATGCTATCAGTCTATATATGTGAAGACAACAGCAGCCAAAGAAAGAAAATGGAGCAGTTCATTACAGACTTTATCATGATTGAAGCGCTAGATATGGAGCTAATATTATCCACTGATGATCCCGAAGAAATGTTGACGTATGTTCGGCAGAATCCCGAAAAAGTTGGATTATACTTTTTAGATATAGATTTAGGTCATCAAATGAACGGCATGACGTTAGCTTCTGCGCTCAGAGAAATCGATGACTTGGGGAAAATCGTTTTTGTCACCACACACGCTGAGATGTCTTTTTTGACATTTACATACAAAATAGAAGCAATGGATTTTATTATTAAAGAAGAAACCCATCAGTTGCAGACCAAAGTTCAAAGCTGCATCATAACGGCTTACCAAAGATATGTCACTGATCGCAGTGGTAAGAAAAAGTTGTTTCAACTGAAAGTAGGGGACACGCAACAAAGTTTGCCGATAGATGACATTATAGCTTTTGAAGCTTCAACGTCAGCGCATCGGTTGATTTTATATACCGAGGACAGCGAACTAGAATTTTACGGTACAATGAAGAATTTAGAACAAAGGCTGCCTAATTTTTTTAGAAGTCATAAATCCTATCTCATTAATCTCAATCATGTATCTCAGTTGAAAAAACAAGAGCGAGTAGTGGAAATGTCAAACGGGCTGGAATGTTTTGTGTCTGTAAGAATGATTTCTAAATTAGCAAAAGTTTTGCATCAAAGAAATGAGTAAAACACACTAAATGAAATAAAATGATACGAGCAAAAGATCATATATTCTTTTGCTTTTTTTTTGAACTACCTGTCGATTGAATTTGACTAAGCAGACTAAAAATGACGTTGAAGAAGTCGTGTATGTTTTTGATAGAACGAAATAATACGGTTGCGCGTATATATATAGGTTTGAAGAAGAAAGCGTATATTCTGTTGATATTTAAGTACACTGATGAGTGTAAAGAAGAAATAAAAAAAGCAAAGCCATTAAAGTATATCTGCTAAAAACATTTAATGTGCAGCTTTGGAAGGAGGAGCGATTTGTTACAAATAGCATGGATCCTATTCGACAAGCAGAGTTGAATTGAAAATTAAAGAATGAAAACTAAAACCCCAATGTGAGGAGAAAAAATATGAATAAAACAAGAAAAAAAATTATGGCCGTTACTTTTATGTTAGCTTTAGTCGGCGGTCCTATTGCCTCAGCGCAAACATCATATGCAAATTTTAGTACTACTACAGGTAGGCTCAACGGAAGTGGATATACGGCATATCAAAAGAAAACAAATGCAAGTAACTCAGGGGATGTCCAAAAATTTTATAACGGCGGGTACAATGCAGATATCCGAATGAATAGCAGCGTTGGGAGTGGTACATGGAGACGTCAAATCGGTAGCCAATCTACTACAACTACTATTGCACCACATTCAAGTGTGAAATCAGGAACAAATGTTAGAATACAGGTCTCAAATAATTTAACAACGACTGTTAACACGCAATCAAGTGGGTCGTGGAGAGCGAGATAGAAGTTAAAAAAGAAAAATAAGGCAAATAGAATCATTTTTGCCTTATTTTTTTAAACTAAATTTGCACTAAGGTAGGAGCGGTGATTTTATGATGAACGAAATAAAACAATTAAGATGGATGGCAATGTTTTCCTCTTTTTGTGGTTTAGCAATAATTTTAATCTACTCGGTGATCGTCAACACTAACTCAATGTTTGAAAGTAATCTTCAACTATGGGAAGTCAGTCAAGATTTTTTTAATTTTTTATTTCCTTTATTTGCCACAATTCCCTTTTGTACGCTGTTGTTCTTAGAAGTCAAAGAGGGTTATCTAACATTTGTACATAACAGAATAAAACTAAAAAAATACTTGAAGTTAAAATATCAAGCCGGAGCGTTGCTTTGTGGCGTGAGCATTTTTCTAGTATCGTTTATCAGTTTCATTATCATTCTCTATCTCATCGATATTCGCTTTCCGGTGTCAGACGCTGAAGTTGAAATGAGGTACTTCTTTGATGGTATTCGACTAAATCAACCGTTAATTTATGGGTTCTTTTTATCGTTGTGGCGAGGATTACTTGGAATAGTATATTACACGTTGACATTTAATTTAGTATTTTTTACGTCAAATATTTTTATTGTGTCGACAGGTGGTTTTATCTATTCTCTCATCGAAAATTTTATTTTTTCAATTTTAGGAAAACCACAATATTCGATGACCTCTTCACTTATTCCTACACGTGTGAACCCTGAATGGACGACGATTTCAAGTTTATTGATTGGTCCTTTGATCCTCATTTTTTTTATTGCAGTATTCATGATTTTGCAAAAGAGAAGAGGGGTCTTCAATTGATGGCAAGGAGTCGGCGATGTATGAATCGTTCTGTTTTTCGATATGACTTAGTTAAAGAATTATATTCTTGGAAAACTATTTTTATGGTGACCCTTTTTTCATTTTATGTTTCAACGTATCTAAGTACAGGTTACCAATTGGCGTTAACAGCAATTGAATTTATGATTATGTTGATCACAGACCATTACTACATTTTATACATTTTCCTTGCGCTCTATATTTTTGCAACAAACAGTGTCAAAAAAAAGCAGAGAGCATTCGTAATGATCCGTTGCAAAAACTATCTTTATTTTTGGCTTCAAGAGTTATTGAATAGTGCTTTACTAGCGATTTTCATGGTTGGTCTTCATTTGTTCACTATTGGGATGATTAGCTTTTTACACTTTCCGGCAACGTCTGATTTTAGCGGCAATCCAACACCTGAGCTGCCATTAGATGTATATCGAGAGAAATTTTCTTCGCCAATCATTACTTTGGCTGTTGTATCATTATTTTTAATCATGGGATTGATTTTTTTCACTGTCATTATTAGGTGGATGGAACATTATATCTCACAACGTAGTATTCATCTAGTGACATGGACCATCTATCTTAGTGGCATAATTGGGTTGCAAATGGGTTGGGATGAACATCTACCGTACTTATTTATCAATAATTACTTGATGTTACATCACGCAATAGCTAGAGATGCGCTTTTCAATATACTAATTGTTCAATTACTTGTTTTGGGTGGGGCGCTCTATTGTCTAAAAAATGGTAAGGGGATAAAAAACTATGAGTAAGGGTATATTTTGGTATTTTACTCATTTTATGTCTAAAAGAATCATCATGATAACACTGATCATGCTTGTCATATTTACGATATTAGATGCCTTGTATTTAAGGGTGTTTTCCAAAGAAGAATTTATTATACATTCAGGACTTGGATATGGCCAAGGGTATATACATTTACTTGATTTTGTTAAATTATTGATTTTAAATTGTACGCCAATTTATTTTATCAGCATGGTGATGGCAGATGATGCGTTTAATGACAACGCACGCATCATCCGGCTTGGAAACTTTCGCAGGAGCTTTAAGCAAATGCAAATGGTTCATTTTTTTGTCGTAACTGTCTATGTTCTTTTATATGCGAGTGTAGTTGCGATCATCACATGTATATTTTCGACAGAAACATCTATCTTCTCTATTACGGATATTCTTCTGACGAACCAAGATTTTTTTATCGGTGTACATGACTTACAGATTCTCATTATTACAAGTATTTTGAAAATCTGTGAACTAATGATGCTGCAAATATTTTATTTGATTATTTATGTATTGAGCAAAAATACAGTGGTGTCCTTTTTATCTTGTCTAGGATTGTATAGCATCTTATTTTTCAATATGTCCAGTTATATGCCAGTGGGCATATCATCAATTCAAAGATTGGTCATGCTTAATCAAACATTTGTTCCAGCAAGTGTTGTCGCTGCAAGTATATTAGTAGCCTCGTATGGTGTTGGCTATTTTATCATATGGAAAAAAGGATGCAGACATGTGTTTTCATATTAAAAAATTATAATAGGGGTGATGTACATTGAGTCATATTATTGCATTGGAAAATATTGAAATGACCTTTAAAAAGCGATCTATTTTTTCAGATTTACATTTAACTATTGATAGGCCTAAAGTAGTGGGTTTTATTGGAGAGAATGGCAGTGGAAAGTCAGTACTATTTAAAATCATTGCTGGAATTTACCGTGCGGATAAGGGAAGGGTATTTATTCGTGACGTGAAACTTGGTGATGGGGGGATAGATTTTGCAACAAACTTAGGTCTCTTAGTAGATAGCCCAGGATTTATTGGCGTTTATACTGGATTAGCAAATTTAAAATACCTTGCTGGTATTCAGAACAAAATCGATGATGACAAAATTATTGAGCTGATGCAATTACTAGGATTAGATCCTAATGATAAGACGTTGGTCAAAAACTATTCATTGGGGATGAAACAAAAATTGGGTATTATTCAGGCAGTGATGGAAAATCAGGATATTATTATATTGGATGAACCGTTCAATGCATTAGATGCCAAATCGGTTTCAATCGTAAAAGAACTTGTCATGACATTATTTGAAGAAGGAAAAACAATTCTTTTGACAAGTCACAATCAAATGGATCTGGATGATTTATGCCATGAAATGTATCGTATAGAAGATTTTAAATTAAATCCAGTTTCTACTAAGTAACTAACTTCAAATAAGTAACTTCAAAGCTGTAGGTTGATAGTTGCCATGTATCCTGAGCAATCACAACTTTGTCACTAAATAAGCTTCTAGCAATACATGAACAGCATCCCTCAGGATGCTGTTTTTTTGTCCATCAAAAAGTATATACCTAGCTGTTTTTTTCACGAGATTCATCGTGGTGTGAAAAACGTGAGTATCTATTCTGGTACTGTCCATTATATAGTGAAGTCAAAAGCCTCAGTATAAGTCTAATTAGACACACCAACAAATGAAAGGATGTTTTTTTGAAAATAGATAAAATCGATTTTTCTGCTTTTGTGTATAAAATGAGTTGCTTGGAGTATTCCTACTACTTGATAAAAAATGGGCAATCCAATATCACCTTAACAAGCAAAGAAAAAGAAGAGATAGAAAGTATTATTTATAACCAATTACATAGAGCTTTACTGTCTTCACGACGCACCTATATGTTCTCCTCTAAAGTCAAACTATCCAAAAAAGAAAAAGCCATTTATAAATTATTAAAGAAATATGCGCATATCGTTGAGACGTAAGACAATGGAAATGTTAAAGCGCGCATCAATGGATTGATAGTGAAACGATCGATAAGCTCTCTTTTATTCAGGCAGTATTCGTGTACGTTTGAACGAGGTAGCTCATAGTGAACCACCCACGAAGTGAAATCCGCATGCTATTTTCTCCGACCATTAAAGAATCCTAAAACCAGCACCGAATCATGGAAAAACCCTTTTCATCGATGCAAAAAAAGGCTATTATATGATGGTTGAAGTCAATAGAAAAGAGGAAAATCATGAAAAAGAAATTACCGTTTTTTCTGATGATTGTTTTATGTGTCACAATGTTGGCAGCATGCGGCAGTGAAAAGGAAACAACCACACTTAGAGACGATCCTTATTATCAAGAAGAATTTTTGTTAGGCACTTATACCCGTATTCGTATTTATGATGAAGGCAAGGAATCTGCGATGGAACCAGCTTTTGCCCGCATCAAGGAGTTGGGGGACAAGATCACGATCAATCAATCTGGTTCTGAGATCGATGAGATCAATTCCCAGGCTGGGATCAAACCGGTCAAAGTGTCCGATGATATCTACTACTTATTAAAGGACGCTTATGCGTATAGTGAAAAGTCGGATGGCGGATTCAATATGGCGATCGGTGCAATCACACAATTGTGGCGCATTGGATTTGACGATGCCCGCAAACCAGAACAGTCAGAGATCGATGAAGCGTTGAAACATATCGATTACAATCAAGTTGAATTCAATGACGATGACCAAACGGTTTATTTGCCGGACAAAGATATGATCATTGATTTGGGTGCGATCGCCAAAGGATATATCACAGACGAAGTGGTCAAAGTGTTGAAAGACAATGGGGTCACTTCAGCAATCGTTGATTTAGGCGGGAATGTTTATGTGCTAGGCCATAGCAATCGCGGGGAAGATGAACCTTGGAATGTCGGCATTCAAGATCCCAATAAATCCCGCGGCTCGATCATCGGCAGTATCAAAGAAACCAACAAAACAGTGGTGACATCAGGTATCTATGAGCGCTACTTGAAAGTCGGCAATCAGACATACCATCATATTTTTGACTCAGAAACCGGCTACCCTTATGACAACGATGTTGCGAGTGTGACTGTGATTACCGATAAATCCATTGATGGCGACGGTTTAACGACGGTGGCGTTTGACAAAGGGGTCAAGGAAGGGCTTGCGTATATCGAAGAACACACAGAAGAGGGTACAGATGCGATCTTCATCACCAAAGAAGACATTGTTTATGTAACGGATGGCATCAAAGATACCTTTGAATTATCGGAGGAATCCGGTTATACAATGGGGGATCGGTCAGATCTAGAGTAGGAGGAGTCAAATGTCCCTTGCGGTATTTTTAGAAGTTGTGGAGTTGCGAACCAAAGTAGCAAGTGTGTTTCCCTTTGTGATGGGGGTGTTGTTCTCTTTGGTGTATTTTCATGAACTACACCCAGTGAACACAGTCATCTTTTTTATCGGTATGCTGGTTTTTGATTTGACCACCACGTCGATCAATAACTATATGGACTTTAGAAAAGCCAAATCAGAGCAATACAAGTTTGAACACAATGTGATTGGACGAGAAAAAGTACCGGAAGCATTGGTGCGCAACATGATTTTTGGGATGTTGGCGTTGACCTTTGTGATTGGCTTGTATTTGACCTATGCGACAGGTTGGCTGCTGCTGGTGATGGGGGCTGTGGTTTGTTTCATTGGTGTCTTTTATACCTTTGGACCGATTCCGCTGTCGCGGATGCCGCTAGGTGAAGTCTTTAGTGGATTTACGATGGGATTGGGGATTTTTGCGATCACGATCTATATCAATACTGTGAATCAAAAAGTCTTCTATCTAGCCCTTGATTTTGCGAGCGGGACATTTGGTCTGATTGGCAATCTTTGGGCGGTCTGCGCCATCGTGTTGGCTTCATTGCCGCTGGTCTTTACGATCGCCAATATTATGTTGGCCAATAATTTGCGAGATTTAGAAGCGGATATCGAGAACCATCGCTATACGCTGGTCTATTATATTGGCCGTCAACATGGAATCCAATTGTTTCAAGGCATGATGCTGGCGTCTTATGCCGTCTTACTGCTAGGCTTTTTGTTCGGGATCTTTCAATGGCCGATTTTGCTGGTCTTCTTGTCCTTGCCGAAGATCCGCCAAAACTTGAAGGCACATCAAGCCAGTTTGCCTCATCCGAGGAGCTTTGGTTATTCGATCAAGAACATGATTTTATTCAATAGTTGTTATGCTGGTGGATTGTTGCTGTGTTTATTATGGCAAATGATTTGAATCAGCAAAAAAAACGTCTGCGATGCATCAGCCACCTGGTTGAGCTATCGCAGACGTTTTTGCGTTTAGTATTTCTCTAGACTGATCTCACCAGAAGACAAGACCTTGGTTTCCGTGGCAGTTTTGACCACTAGTTCCCCCGTTGAAGTAATATCTTGTGCGATCCCTTCATAGGTGACCCCTTGTTGGGTAAATTGGACGTGGCGTCCTAAGACAAAGGACTTCTCACGGTAACGACCCAAATAATCGTCGTTAGGCAATGCAGCCAATAAAGCAAAGAAGCGGGTCCAAATCTCAGTGATTAAGGCACTGCGAGAAAAGGTTGGTGCTTCTTCGTGGGCAAACAGTGAAGTGGCTTTGTCGCGAATCTCAGCTGGGAAGTCGGACTGGGGAATCGAGAAACTAATGCCGATCCCAATAATGATTGATGTGATCCGTCCGCTCTCGAAATCACTCGTGGCTTCAGACAAGATACCACAGATTTTCTTGCCATCTAAATAAATGTCGTTGACCCATTTGATCGACGTTTGTTGACCCAATAAAGCATCGATGGCTTCAGCAACAGCAACAGCTGCCAGTACAGTGTATTGGGGCAATTCTTGGAAAGATTGGTTGGGTTTTAAGAGCAGGCTCATATAGATTCCTTGTTTTTTCGGTGAAAAGAAGGGCCGATTAAAACGACCATGGCCGCCTAATTGTGTTTCAGTCAGAAACAAGGCCGGTGTCGTCACGTCAAGCTCAAGCGCCGCCAATTTGGCTTCTTTCATGGTCGATTCAGTCGCTTCACTCGTACGAATCGTGGGAATCATGGCTAAATCTTTGCTCAATGCTGCGGCATTGTACAGATCAGTAGAAAGATAGCGATAGCCGTTGGCCAAATGGTCAAATTGATAGCCTTCTTTTTCCAATTCTTTGATGGCTTTCCAGACGGCAGTTCGAGAGATTGCCAATGATTGGGCAATTTTTTCGCCAGATAACACGACATCTGATTGCTGGAGCAAATGCAGGATTTTTTCTTTGGTTGTCATAGCCGATTTCCTTTCAATATGTTTCACGTGTAACGTTTTCGTAAGCATAGCAAGAAAATAAGAAAAAGCAAAGAATTTTCAGATAAAATTTCGAGATACTGTGTCAGTTTTTTCTTAAAAAAATCTTAGCATTTGTCCCCATCGGAAAAGGATTGGAACTTCCAATGAAAGCTTGACAGAAAAGTGTTTCATCTGTATAATAAGGAGTTGCAAAAACTATCTGAACGAAAAAAGCAGAAACGAAATATTGTCCGTTTCGGCGTAGGAATAGGAAAACAAAAGTAGAAAATGCCCAATGCATCTGTTCTATTTTTGGTTTTTTTTTGCCTAAATGCCGCAAAAAATGCTTTCTGTTACACATACTTAATATTTGTAATAGTTTTGTAAATAATCGGATAGCCTTTTTGAAAGACTTTATGAAGAGGTGAAGAGCTTGGCTGGACACGTAGTAAAATACGGAAAGCACCGCGAACGTAGAAGTTTCGCACGGATCAGTGAAGTATTAGAATTACCGAATTTGATTGAAATTCAAACCGACTCTTACCAATGGTTCTTAGATGAGGGCCTAAGAGAAATGTTTGAAGATATTTTGCCGATCGAAGGGTTTAATGGCAACTTGTCCCTTGAATTTGTTGATTATGAATTGAAAGAACCGAAGTACACAGTAGAAGAAGCCCGCGCCCATGATGCGAACTATTCCGCACCATTGCACGTGACATTGCGTTTGACAAACCGTGAAACTGGCGAAATCAAATCACAAGAAGTCTTCTTTGGCGATTTCCCATTGATGACAGAACAAGGTACATTCATTATCAACGGAGCAGAACGGGTTATCGTTTCTCAGTTGGTTCGTTCTCCAGGTGTCTATTTCCACGGCAAAGTGGACAAAAACGGAAAAGAAGGCTTTGGTTCAACTGTGATCCCTAACCGTGGTGCATGGTTAGAAATGGAAACTGATGCCAAAGATATTTCCTACGTACGGATCGACCGTACCCGCAAAATTCCTTTGACTGTCTTGGTCCGCGCTTTAGGGTTCGGTTCAGATGACACGATTTTTGAAATTTTCGGCGACAGTGATTCATTGCGCAACACGATCGAAAAAGACTTGCACAAAAACGCAAGCGATTCTCGTACAGAAGAAGGATTAAAAGATGTTTACGAACGTCTGCGTCCAGGCGAACCAAAAACAGCAGACAGCTCAAGAAGCTTGCTGAATGCCCGTTTCTTCGATCCAAAACGTTACGACTTAGCAAATGTAGGTCGTTACAAAGTCAACAAAAAATTAGATTTGAAAACACGTTTGTTGAATCTAACATTAGCAGAAACATTGGTTGATCCTGAAACAGGCGAGATCATCGTAGAAAAAGGCACTGTGTTGACGCATCAAGTCATGGAAACATTAGGCGCCTTTATCGACAATGGATTGAACAGCGTGACATACTATCCATCTGAAGATGGTGTTGTCACTGAACCAATGACTGTCCAAGTCATCAAAGTGTTCTCACCAAAAGACCCTGAACAAGAAGTCAACGTGATTGGCAACGGCTATCCAGATACAGCTACACGGACCGTACGTCCCGCAGATATCATTGCTTCAATGAGCTACTTCTTCAACTTGATGGAAGGAATCGGCAATGTCGATGATATCGATCACTTAGGGAATCGTCGGATCCGCTCTGTCGGTGAATTGCTGCAAAACCAATTCCGTATCGGTTTGGCACGGATGGAACGTGTGGTTCGGGAACGGATGTCGATCCAAGATACCGAAACCTTGACACCACAACAATTGATCAATATTCGTCCAGTTGTTGCAAGTATCAAAGAATTCTTTGGTTCTTCTCAGTTGTCACAGTTCATGGACCAAACAAACCCATTGGGTGAGTTGACCCATAAACGTCGTCTATCTGCCTTAGGACCTGGTGGTTTGACTCGTGACCGCGCCGGCTATGAAGTCCGCGACGTTCACTATTCCCACTATGGCCGTATGTGTCCGATCGAAACGCCTGAAGGACCAAACATCGGGTTGATCAATAGCTTGGCGTCTTATGCGAAAGTCAACAAATATGGGTTTATCGAAACACCTTACCGCCGTGTGGATCGCGAAACAGGTCGCGTGACAGACAAAATCGATTATTTAACTGCTGATACCGAAGACCACTACGTTGTGGCCCAAGCGAACAGCTTGTTGAACGAAGATGGTTCATTCGTGAATGATGTCGTTATGGCCCGTGCCACTTCTGAAAACTTAGAAGTAACGATCGACAAAGTGGATTACATGGACGTTTCACCAAAACAAGTAGTTGCTGTCGCAACTGCATGTATTCCTTTCTTAGAAAACGATGACTCCAACCGTGCCTTGATGGGTGCCAACATGCAGCGTCAAGCTGTGCCGTTAATCAATCCGAAATCGCCTTGGGTCGGTACAGGCATGGAATACAAATCTGCCCATGACTCAGGTGCTGCATTACTATGCAAACAAGACGGAATCGTTGAATATGTCGATGCTGCTGAAGTCCGCGTACGTCGCGACAACGGTGCGCTAGATGTATACTCAGTAACCAAATTCCGCCGTTCAAACTCAGGAACAAGTTATAACCAACGCCCATTGGTTGCCCTTGGCGAAAAAGTAGAAAAAGGCGATATCTTAGCAGATGGCCCTTCTATGGAAAATGGCGAAATGGCTTTAGGCCAAAACGTCCTAGTCGCATTCATGACTTGGGAAGGATACAACTACGAAGATGCCATCATCATGAGCCGTCGTTTGGTCAAAGATGATGTATATACTTCGGTCCATATTGAAGAATATGAATCAGAAGCCCGTGATACAAAATTAGGGCCTGAAGAAATCACCCGCGAAATCCCGAACGTAGGGGAAGACGCATTGAAAGACTTAGACGAAATGGGGATCATCCGCATTGGTGCTGAAGTCAAAGATGGCGACTTGCTTGTTGGTAAAGTTACACCGAAAGGCGTGACTGAACTATCTGCTGAAGAACGCTTATTGCATGCGATCTTTGGTGAAAAAGCCCGCGAAGTCCGTGATACATCCTTGCGTGTACCACATGGCGGCGGCGGTATCGTCCACGATGTCAAAATCTTTACCCGTGAAGCCGGCGATGAATTGTCACCTGGTGTCAATATGCTGGTTCGCGTTTATATCGTCCAAAAACGTAAAATCCATGAAGGGGATAAAATGGCCGGACGTCACGGAAATAAAGGGGTCGTTTCACGCATCATGCCTGAAGAAGACATGCCTTTCTTGCCAGACGGCACACCAGTCGATATCATGTTGAACCCATTAGGGGTACCTTCTCGGATGAACATCGGACAAGTATTGGAATTACACTTAGGAATGGCTGCCCGCCAACTAGGTATCCATGTCGCAACACCAGTCTTTGATGGTGCAAGTGATGAAGATGTTTGGGCAACTGTCGCAGAAGCTGGAATGGCCAGCGACGCTAAAACAGTCCTTTACGATGGCCGTACCGGAGAACCATTTGATGGTCGGATCTCTGTCGGTGTGATGTACATGATCAAATTGGCCCACATGGTCGATGACAAATTGCATGCCCGTTCAATCGGACCATACTCATTGGTTACACAACAACCATTGGGTGGTAAAGCCCAATTTGGTGGACAACGTTTCGGAGAAATGGAAGTATGGGCACTGGAAGCTTATGGTGCTGCATATACATTACAAGAAATCTTGACCTACAAATCTGATGATGTCGTTGGTCGTGTGAAAACATACGAAGCCATCGTCAAAGGTGAACCAATTCCAAAACCAGGCGTACCAGAATCATTCCGCGTATTAGTGAAAGAATTGCAATCATTAGGTCTAGACATGCGTGTCTTGGATATCGATGATGCAGAGATCGAATTGCGTGACATGGATGATGACGATGATGATTTGATCACCGTTGATGCCTTGACAAAATTCGCTGAGCAGCAAAATGCCCGTGAATTAGAACAAAAAGCACAAACAGAAGCTAAAAATGCCGCCGATGCGTTGAACCAACAAATCGAAACAGCAGAAGATCGCTTGCAATAATAGCCAAGTGCCGCTCTTTCCGCAACATGCGGAAAGAAGGCCTGCGCTATCGGACATGTCCATGAAACGAAATGGAGGGAACCTTTTTTGATCGATGTAAATAAATTCGAAAGTATGCAAATCGGTTTGGCTTCTCCTGAAAAAATCAGAAGCTGGTCTTATGGTGAAGTAAAAAAACCAGAAACCATTAATTACCGTACGTTAAAACCTGAACGCGAAGGGTTGTTTGACGAGCGTATTTTCGGTCCTACCAAAGACTGGGAATGTGCTTGTGGAAAATACAAACGGATCCGTTATAAAGGCATCGTTTGTGACCGTTGCGGCGTTGAAGTAACCCGCTCTAAAGTACGTCGTGAACGTATGGGTCACATTGAGTTGGCTGCACCAGTATCACATATCTGGTACTTCAAAGGGATTCCTTCACGGATGGGTCTTGTCTTAGACATGAGCCCCCGCGCATTAGAAGAAATCATCTACTTTGCCTCATATGTCGTGATCGAACCAGGCAATACCAGCCTTGAGAAAAAACAATTATTGACTGAACGGGAATACCGCGAAAAACGGGACCAATACGGTCAAGAGTTTTCAGCAGCTATGGGTGCTGAAGCCATCAAACAATTGTTAGATGGTGTAGATTTAGAAGGCGAAGTTGCTGAACTGAAAGAAGATTTAAAAAATGCAACTGGCCAAAAACGGACCCGTGCGATCCGCCGTTTGGATATCTTAGAAGCATTCCGTGCTTCAGGAAACAAACCAAGCTGGATGGTCATGGACGTTATTCCAGTCATTCCGCCTGATTTGCGCCCAATGGTGCAATTAGAAGGTGGCCGTTTTGCCACAAGTGACTTGAACGACCTTTACCGTCGTGTCATCAACCGGAACAACCGTTTGAAACGCTTGTTAGACTTGAATGCACCAAATATTATCGTTCAAAATGAAAAACGGATGCTTCAAGAAGCCGTTGATGCATTGATCGATAATGGCCGCCGCGGCCGTCCAGTCGCAGGTCCAGGGAACCGCCCATTGAAATCTCTTTCTCATATGTTGAAAGGGAAACAAGGTCGTTTCCGTCAAAACTTACTAGGTAAACGGGTTGACTACTCTGGTCGTTCCGTTATCGTCGTAGGTCCATTCTTGAAAATGTATCAATGTGGATTGCCAAAAGAAATGGCTATCGAATTGTTCAAACCATTTGTGATGCGTGAATTGGTCTCACGTGAGATTGCCTCAAACATCAAAAATGCCAAACGCAAAATCGAACGCCAAGAAGATGAAGTTTGGGATGTCTTAGAAGACGTCATCAAAGAACATCCAGTTCTATTGAACCGGGCACCTACGTTGCACAGACTGGGGATCCAAGCATTTGAACCAGTATTGGTTGAAGGTCGTGCGATCCGCTTGCACCCATTGGTTTGTGAAGCCTACAATGCCGATTTCGATGGTGACCAAATGGCCGTTCACGTACCGTTGAACGAAGAAGCCCAAGCAGAAGCACGGATGTTGATGCTTGCAGCACAAAACATTTTGAATCCAAAAGATGGTAAACCAGTTGTAACCCCATCTCAAGATATGGTTCTAGGGAACTACTACTTGACGATGGAAGAAGAAGGCCGTGAAGGGGAAGGCATGATCTTCCGTGACATGGATGAAGCCGTAACTGCTTGGCGCAATGGCTACGTGCATTTACACTCACGTATTGCTGTCAATCCAAATACATTAGGCGACAAACCTTTCACTTCAGAACAAAAAGAACGTTTGATGGTAACGACTGTCGGTAAAGTGATCTTTAACTCGATCATGCCGCCTGAATTCCCATTCTTGAATGAACCAACGGACTTCAACTTGACTGTTCAAACACCAGACAAGTACTTTGTCGAAGCAGGTACCGACGTGCCAGCATTCATCAAAGACCAGCCTTTGGTCTTGCCATTCAAGAAGAAAAACTTAGGAAATATCATTTCCGAAGTCTTCAAACGTTTCCGTATCACAGAAACATCACGGATGCTTGACCGCATGAAAGACTTAGGATACAGCCACTCAACAATGGCCGGTATCACTGTTGGGATCGCCGATATCATGAACTTGCACGAAAAACATGACATCATTGACAACGCCCATAAACAAGTCGAAACAATCACCAAACAATTCCGTCGTGGTTTGATTACAGATGACGAACGGTATGAACGGGTTATCGGCGTGTGGAATGCAGCCAAAGATGAGATCCAATTGAAACTGATGGAATCATTGGAAGCGAAAAACCCAATCTTCATGATGTCAGATTCAGGTGCCCGTGGTAACATCTCCAACTTTACTCAGCTTGCTGGGATGCGTGGATTGATGGCCGCACCGAATGGCCGTATCATGGAATTGCCGATCATTTCGAACTTCCGTGAAGGTCTATCTGTCTTAGAAATGTTTATCTCTACCCATGGTGCCCGTAAAGGGATGACCGATACCGCCTTGAAGACAGCCGATTCAGGTTACTTGACTCGTCGTTTGGTTGACGTGGCCCAAGATGTCATCATTCGTGAAGACGATTGTGGTACGGACCGTGGTTTAGATATCCAAGCGATTCGTGAAGGCAATGAAATCATTGAAGCACTAGAAGAACGCTTAGTTGGTCGTTATACACGTAAATCGATCATCCATCCTGAAACTGGCGCAGTAATGATGGGTGTCAATGAATTGATTACAGAAGATTTGGCTCGTGCGATCGTAGATGCAGGTATCGAAACCGTATCGATCCGCTCCGTCTTTACATGTAACACCAAACATGGTGTATGTAAGCATTGTTATGGCCGCAACTTGGCAACTGGTTCTCAAGTTGAAGTAGGTGAAGCAGTCGGTACCATCGCTGCCCAATCTATCGGTGAACCTGGTACGCAGTTGACCATGCGTACATTCCATACCGGTGGTGTAGCCGGAGACGATATCACACAAGGTTTGCCTCGGGTCCAAGAAATCTTTGAAGCCCGCAACCCTAAAGGTCAAGCGGTCATTACTGAAGTAACTGGTGAAGTCATCGACATTTCTGAAGATCCTTCAACCCGTACCAAAGAAGTGACGATCAAAGGTGAAACGGATACTCGTACGTACACAGTACCGTATACCGCCCGCATGAAAGTGGCAGAAGGCGACTTCATCCACCGGGGTGCACCATTGACTGAAGGTTCGATCGATCCTAAACAATTGCTGCAAGTTCGCGATGTGCTGTCAGTTGAAAACTATCTATTGCGTGAAGTCCAACGTGTTTACCGGATGCAAGGGGTAGAAATCGGCGACAAACATATCGAAGTAATGGTTCGTCAAATGTTGCGTAAAGTCCGTGTCATGGATCCAGGTGATTCAGGTATCTTACCAGGTACATTGTTAGATATCGCAGACTTTACTGACCAAAACTACAATACGTTGATTGCTGGTGGTGTTCCTGCGACAAGCCGTCCGGTATTGCTAGGGATCACGAAAGCTTCCTTGGAAACAAACAGCTTCTTATCTGCTGCTTCCTTCCAAGAAACCACACGTGTATTGACTGATGCTGCAATCCGCGGCAAGAAAGATCCATTGCTAGGATTGAAAGAAAATGTTATCATCGGTAAAATCATTCCAGCTGGTACTGGTATGGCCCGTTACCGTGAAATGGAACCAAAAGAAGTTTCAGTAGCAAGCGAAAATGTCTATAGTATTTCTGACATCGAAGCCCAAATGGCTGCTGAAGATGCGTTGAATAATCAAAAATAAGCTAAAATGAATGAGCCAATGTTCTGAATAACAAAACACCTGAGAAGTCAGTGATGATTTCTCAGGTGTTTTTTTGATGAATATAGCTTATAGGGAGTTAGGAATAAGTCGGACGATACATAGACCCAAACTTAAAAAAGGAACGAAAGGTAAGTGGTGAATAGGCCATCTCCATATGACATAGTACAAGGCAAAAACTACCATGCCTAAGCCGCTGGCAATGAGCAGCAGCCAGGCAAGCTCTGATAAAGTCAGCCAAGGTGCCCATCCAATCAGGAGCAGCACATCGCCATCGCCTAACTTCCCCCATAGAACAAAGCCAAACATAGGGAGGACAATCAGTAGTGTATGCCAATGTATGTGGTTGCCTTGCAAGAGATGGCCAGCAGCTACTGCCGCTAGACCTGGATAGAGCAGGCACGCAGGGACGCTGTAATCAATCAAATCAGTGATACTAAGCAAATAGCCGCTAGTTAGCCAAATCACTGTCAGCACCGCCTCAGAAGCGGATAGACTGTTGAATATCGTGCATAGCAAAATCCCATAGATCAAACCGATAGCGGAGATTGTGAAAGGATTGAAAGAAAGGATAGTAGATGCTTTTTCAGGAAAACCTTCGGGGTCTTTTGATGGTTTGGTATACGACAATGGCGGTTGGCTATAATACTGGTGAAATAAATAGACCAAGATCGTTCCCAGAATCCAGCCAAATAAGAAGATAAAAACTGACATATTCAATCACCTCATAAAGAAATACGTAAATATGTTGAGAAATTTTCTCAAGTAGAGGATTTCAGTGTACTTTTATCTCGATTCGTACTATGCTTAAAATAGAGAAATTTAAGGAGGAATCGTTATGAAATTTGAACAAACAAAAGAAGTTTTGAACCAACTTGTTGCTGATTTGAGCCAAATGGCAATGGTTGTTCACCAAACACATTGGTACATGCGCGGACCAGGATTTTTGACATTACATCCGATGATGGATGATTTTATGGATGATTTGAATGAACAATTGGATGAGATCTCAGAACGTTTGATCACATTAGATGGTTCACCTTATTCAACTTTACGGGAAATGGCTGACAATACGCAAATCCACGATGAAGTGGGGAATTGGGACCGTACGATCCCAGAACGCTTAGCGACATTGGTTGAAGGCTATCGCTATCTAGCTGACTTATACCAAAAAGGGATCGAAGTCAGTGGTGAGGAAGGCGATGATCCAACCCAAGATATCTTTATCGGCTTCAAAACAGCCATCGAAAAACGTATTTGGATGATCCAAGCGCATCTAGGCGAAGCGCCATTGATCGATCCAGCGAAAGCACGGGTACGTCATTAAACAAACGAAAAAGTGCGGGGCATAAAGCCTCCGCACTTTTTTTATTTATGGGTCAATGCGCCATCAATGCTTCTTTGGCGACCTTGATTTGATACGCGACTTGATCGAACCCAGTCCCGCCATAAGAATGACGATTTTTGACGGCGGCATAGGAATCAAGTTTGTCGTAAATATCGGCGTCGATCACTTCGTTGATGGCTTGATAGTCTTCCAGAGGAATATCTTGCAAATAGATTCCTTTGCTGAGACAATCACTGACCAACTTCCCAACGATCTCATGGGCCTGCCTGAAAGGAATCCCTTTGGTTGCCAGATAATCCGCCAATTCAGTGGCGTTGGAGAAGTCTTTCTCTGTCGATTCTTTCATCCGTTCTTGGTTCACCGTCATCGTGGCAATCATCCCCGCCATGATCTGTAGGCTTTTGGTGATGGTTTCGGCACTGTCGAACATGCCTTCCTTGTCTTCTTGGAAGTCTTTGTTATACGCCAAAGGCAAACCTTTCATGACCGTCAATAAGCCAAAGAGGTTCCCATAGACACGTCCTGTTTTTCCACGGATCAATTCCGCCATGTCTGGGTTTTTCTTTTGAGGCATGATCGAACTGCCGGTAGAGAAGGTATCCGTTAGTTCGACAAATTGATATTCATGGCTGCACCAGAGGATGATTTCTTCACAAAAACGAGAAAGGTGCATCATCAAGAGCGATGCATTGCTTAGAAACTCCAAGATAAAATCACGGTCGCTGACCGCATCCAGGCTATTCGCATAAATATGGCTAAACCCCAGGGCATCTGCCGTGAATGTGCGGTCGATAGGAAAGGTGGTCCCTGCCAATGCAGCACTGCCTAAAGGCATGATATCGATGCGGTCCAAGCTCTCGCTGAAGCGGGCTTGGTCTCGTGTCAGCATACTATAGTAGGCCAGTAAATGATGGGCAAAAGAAATCGGTTGGGCGTGCTGTAAATGCGTATAGCCAGGCATTACAGTATATATATTGGCTTCCGCTTGATCCACCAAGGCCTTGCGCAATTCTTCGATCAATCCAATGACTGTTTCAACGACTTCTTTCAGATACAAATGCATATCCGTTGCGACTTGATCATTTCGACTGCGGGCTGTATGCAGCTTGCCAGCAGTTGGACCAATCAATTCGTGTAAGAACGTTTCGATATTCAAATGAATATCTTCATTCTCAACACTGAAAGTCAGTTCGCCAGCTGCTAGTTGTTGCTGGATCGTTGTTAATCCGCCAATGATCGCTTCGCTGTCTGCTTGGCTGATGATCCCAGTATGGGCCAACATCTTTACGTGGGCCAAACTACCCATGATATCCTGTTTTGCTAATTTTTGGTCAAAGGAGATCGATGCTCCAAATGCGTCGACCCACGCTTCGTTTTTGCCATCAAAACGGCCACCCCATAATTTTGCCATGTCACACTCACCTCAAAAAAAGATTACGGCTGAAGCGGCACCTGCGTGTCTTTTCAGCCGTGTTGGTTTTTAAATCAATGTTTCGGTTAGTTTTTGCTGCGCTTGGATCTCTGCGTGGACTTTACTTGGCAGTCCCCATAGTTTGATGAAGCCAATCGCTGCATGTTGATCAAACGTATCTGCAGACGTATACGTCGCTAAGTTTTCATCATATAGACTGTTTTCTGATTTCCGACCTTCACAAATGACGTTGCCTTTGAATAATTTCAAACGCACGATGCCGTTGACGTAGACTTGCGTGCTCTTCAAGAAAGCAATCAAGGCATCAGTGATCGGGTTGAACCACAAGCCGTCATAAATGATTTGGGCCAATTGTTGTTCGATGATTGGTTTGAAATGTGCCAACTCACGGACAAAGACCAAATCTTCCAATTCTTTATGGGCGGTCATCAAGGTGATGGCCCCTGGACATTCGTAGACTTCCCGCGATTTGATGCCCACCAAACGGTTTTCGATATGATCGATCCGGCCAATCCCATGTTCACCAGCCATTCGATTCAACTTCAAAATCAATTCAGCCAAATTCAAGGTTTCACCATCGATCGCTGTCGGTACGCCTTGATCAAACGTAATCTCAACGATGGTTGGCACGTCAGGCGTGTCTTCCAATTCTTGTGTGATGGCATAAGCCCCTTTAGGCGGTGTTGCCCACGGATCTTCTAAGACGCCGCATTCGCATGCGCGTCCCCACAAGTTTTGGTCGATTGAGTAAGGATTGTCTAAATCAGCAGGGATCGGCACCCCTTTTTCTGCGGCATATGCAATCTCTTCTTCACGGGACCATTTCCATTCCCGGACAGGAGCGATGACTTTCAAATGCGGTGCCAAAGCTGAGATCGCCACTTCAAAACGTACTTGGTCGTTGCCTTTGCCGGTACAACCATGGGCAACCGTCGTCGCGCCAGTCGCCAAAGCCAATTCAACCAATTTTTTGGCAATCAATGGTCGAGACAAAGCGGATACTAACGGATAAGAGTTTTCATAGAAAGTATTGCCTTGTAAAGCAATCAAAGCGTAATCTTGCGCAAATTCTTCGCGGGCATCGATGGCATAGGATTCGATGGCGCCAACTTCCAAAGCTTTATTCTTGATCGACTCGGTGTCGCGGCCTTCGCCAATGTCCAAACAACAAGCGACCACGTCATAGCCTTGATCCGTTAACCATTTAATTGAGACAGAGGTATCTAAGCCTCCAGAATAAGCCAAAATTACTTTTTCTTTCATATTTATGAACTCCTTTTCTCGGTTGTATTCAAGTGATTGAAGTCATCTTAACAGAATAAAAATAGAAAATCAAGCAGTAAATTAAATATTTATACATAAAATGATGCTGAATTCATCTTTTATACGTAAAAATGTGAGTGCAGATGAAAGGCCTGCATAGGCATGGTCAATTTATTATATACACTAGATTCGATTGAATATGCAATTTTATGAATAGTTGATAGGAAGAAATAAACATGGAGGAATATCAGGAGAAAGCGGTGAAAGAAAATTTTTGAAAACACGTGGAAATACGTTGACATTAGTCATCTAAGAGGGTATTATGTTAGATGGTATTGTTTGCCCCACAAGAGCCCCGGAAACTCAAGTGTATGTCAAACATTCGTGAAATTGAATTGGAGGAAAAAAATCGTGCGTACAACATATATGGCCAAACCAGGCGAAGTAGAACGTAAATGGTACGTAGTAGATGCAACAGATGTTCCTATGGGTCGTCTTTCAGCAGTCGTAGCATCTATCTTACGTGGTAAAAATAAACCAACATTCACACCTAACGTGGATACAGGCGATTTCGTGATCGTCATTAATGCAGATCAAATCAAATTAACAGGTAACAAAGCAAGCGATAAAATTTATTACCGTCACTCAAATTACCCAGGAGGATTGAAATCAATCTCTGCTGGCGAATTACGTGCTAAAAATTCTCGTCGTTTGATCGAAACTTCTGTTAAAGGCATGCTTCCTAAAAACACTTTAGGCCGTAAACAAGGAATGAAACTTCATGTTTATGCTGGCGCTGAACACCCACATGCTGCTCAACAACCAGAAGTATTGGATATCACAAACTTAATCTAATTAATTAGGAGGGAATTTCATTGGCACAAGCTCAATATATCGGCACTGGCCGTCGTAAAAATGCAGTAGCCCGCGTACGTTTAGTACCAGGTACTGGTAAAATTACTGTTAACAAAAAAGATGTTGAAGAATACATCCCACACGCAGACTTGCGTGAAGTTATCAACCAACCATTCGGCGTTACAGAAACTAAAGGTTCTTATGATGTTTTTGTAAACGTAAATGGTGGTGGGTATGCTGGACAATCAGGTGCAATCCGTCATGGTATCGCACGTGCATTGTTAGAAGTAGATCCTGACTTCCGTCTAGCGCTTAAACGTGCTGGCTTGCTTACACGTGACGCTCGTATGGTTGAACGTAAAAAACCAGGTCTTAAGAAAGCGCGTAAAGCTTCACAGTTTTCAAAACGTTAATCTTTTTATACAGATTTCAAGGCACTTTCTCATTCTGAGAAGGTGCCTTTTTTGTATAGTCATGTAAAGATGATGCTAGTATTTTTCCTATTTATAATCTAGTCTAAGCACTACATTAGATTATATTGCAAATCTCTTACCCTGGTTCTCTTTTACAGATATTGTGTATTTAATTTAGTCGGAATAGGGGAATTTGATTAGCTAATATTTTTTATTTTTTGAAATATAATAATATTTCCATTGACAATTTATCGAGTAAAGCTTATGATTTGAAATGTAGAAATATAACGAAATATGATGATATTTCAAAAAATGTAGAAGATGATTTAAATTTAAGCTTCAAAGGAGGTAATATTAATGGAAATGATGAAACTTTCTGAGTTTGTTGAGTTTATTCAGGGCATTAATCCATCGAGAGCTGAGAAACAATTTGGAAATCAAGAAATTAATTATTATGGACAGGCTTCATTTGATGAGGATTATAGAAACCATAATGAAGCAACACAAGATGAAAAGAAAAATGATGTATTTGATAGTGAAGTTTCTTTAAATAGAGGGAATGTTGTTATCAGTAACTCTTTGCAGCGAGCAACGTTAGTAAGTGAAAAACATGTTGGAAAAGTACTCTCTTTAAATTTTACAAAAGTAAAATTCAAGAACGAGGCTATAGATAGACGTTACTTTCTTTATTTATTTAATAGTCACAAGAAGGTTCAACGTCAAAAAGAGCGTGAACTTCAAGGTACGGGGCCAATTTTAAGACTAACAAAACAATCTTTAGAGCAACTTGTTATTCCAATTGTTCCATTAATAGAGCAAAAACAAATTGGATTGATTTATATAGAATCATTAAAACTACAAACCAAACTAAACGAGTATGCACAATTATTAGAGCAATTTACAGGAACAATGTTAGAAAACACTTTGGAGGGGTAGGCGCATGGGAAAACAATTCAGCATAAAAAGTCAATCTGAATTAAAGTTTGAGCAAGAAGTCGTAGATCATCTAACAAAAATTGGTGGCGTTAAACAATGGGATTACAAAAAAGAAATTAGAACTACAGAACAACTATGGGATAACTTTAAGGGAATTCTAGAACAGAATAATCAAGCCCGTCTGGATAGACCTTTGTCTACAACAGAATTTAATCAAGTAAAAAAAATCATTACTAACATTAATTCTCCTTATCAAGCGGGCCAATTTTTATATGGTGTAAATGGTGTCTCCGAAATTGAAGTTGATCTTGATGATGGAAAACATGTATTTTTGACTGTTTTCGATCAAGCACAAGTTGGTGGAGGAAATACAGTCTATCAAGTTGTTAACCAAATTCAACGTCCGAAAGTTGTAGATGGCAAGCCCAATCGTCGATTTGACATTACGCTTCTAATTAACGGTTTACCCATAATTCAAATTGAATTGAAAAAAGCCTTACACAATGCATCAGAAGCTTTAAATCAAATGGAACAATATATTTCTGAGAAACAATTTAGTGGGATTTTTTCTACTCTACAAATACTCATAGCAATGACGCCATTTGATATTCGTTACATGGCAAATACCACTCTGCAAAACTTTAATCGTGCGTTTGCTTTCAATTGGCAAGATGAAGAAACGGCTCACCCAGTACGATCATGGAAACTATTTGCGGATAAAGTATTGTCTATCCCTATGGCCCATGATCTATCTACTCGATATATGGTTTTGGATGGTACAAAGAACAAAGAAAGTATCAAGGTCATGCGCCCATATCAAGTCTACGCCACAAAACGAGTACTCGACAAAGTCAGAAAATTCGATTTTAAGTATGATGATGGCAAGCTAGGTTATATTTGGCACACGACAGGTTCAGGTAAAACAATTACCAGTTTTAAAACTGCTTGGTTAGCGAGTCGTTTATCGAATGTACAAAAAGTTGTGTTCTTAGTAGATAGGATTGCATTAACGAATCAAACAGTAGATGCGTATAGGGCGTATGATCCAATCGCTGGATTTGAAGGTAAAACTGGTGTTGTAAGCGATACAGCGAATATTTCTGATTTGCATGGTAAGCTCACCAAAAAAAGTGACAAAAACATTATTGTGACAAGTATTCAAAAAATGTCTCGATATGTAACAAGAGATAGCTTTAAATCTATAGCTGAGAATGTCTTATTCATCGTCGATGAAGCACATCGGTCAACTGGGGACGGAACCAAAAATGAAGGAATGCTAGAATCAATTCGAAAGGCTTTTCCTAGTTCTGCTTGGGTCGGTTATACAGGAACACCTAAATTTCCTGAAACGCGAGAAATTTTTGGCGACTTGATACATGCGTATACGATTAAAGAAGCGATTGCAGATAAAAATGTTTTGGGATTTAAGGTGGAATTTAAAGAAACAATTGAAGCACCAAAAGATCCCACAGAAGAAGAGATTGATGATAATCTTCGTGGAAGTGTATATGATAACAGTCCTGAGCATGTAGAACTTGTTGTTGAAAATATTTTTGACAACTGGAAAGAACGCTCTAATAATCGAAAATACAATGCATTATTTACGGTACATGTGGGAGGAAATCGAGCTAGTACGCCTCGAGCCATGGAGTATTTTGACAAATTTATGGAAGAAAACAATAAGCGATCAGTTGATGAACAGATTAAAGTTGCTATTAGTTTTTCGGTAGATACGTCAAATAGTAATCATCAGTTAAAAACAAATGAAAATCTCCACCGAGCAATTCAAGCCTACAATATACTGTTTGGTACAGCATTTGATATGGCGACAGTTAAGTCATACACAGAGGACTTAGCAAGGCGATTGAATAAAACAGCTGATGATGGGAATTACTTAGATTTGGTCATTGTCGTGGATCAATTACTAACGGGCTTCGATGCACCTGAGCTAAATACACTATATATTGATCGTACTTTAAAAGGGGGGAATCTGATTCAGGCATATTCACGTACGAATCGGATTCATGATAGAGATGCAAAACCACAAGGAAATATTGTGAATTATCGTTGGCCGGTTCAAAATGAATACGAAATGAATAAGTCCTTTGCTATTTATTCAAATCGAGATTCCGCAGCGGAGCAGCTTACGCTGGATGAATTAAAGAAAGACAATGAAGAATCGGGAATTCTCTCAAAATCATTTGGTAAAATTGAAGAAGAAACCAAAGAAGTCATTCAAAAATTAGCTAAATTAACAGATGAATTTATTCAATTACCACAGAGTGAAAAAGCGCAAGAAGAAGTTTTTGAAGGGTTAAAGGAGTATAATCGTTTGTTAAATCAATTGAAGCAATTTACTGAAGATGATGAGAAAAATCCTGTTTCTGTTTATGATGAACCGGAACTATTTTATGACCGCTTAGGAATTACAGAGGATCAAGAGGTTATGCTGACAACAGTACTTGCGAATGAGTTGCGTGAACGCCGTGCCCAAATCGAAAATATTGATATTTCTCAAGTCAATTTAGAGATGGTGCATATTCACGATGTGACGATCAATTATGATTATCTGATTGAATTAATCGCACGAATGGCAGATGAAGTCCATGAGGACAAAATGGATCAAGCTGAACTGACAAAAAGTGAGATCGATGTTGAGATTGCCAAATCGGATAGCGATAAGGAAATTACGAAAGTTCGTAATTTTGTTTCCAAAATCCTTACAAAGGAATTCATCTTTGATAAGTATCCCGCTCCTAGGGATGTTGAAGAAATGAATCAGGCGATGGAACAATCTCAAAAAGATAGCAATATCAAATTATATACAGAATTTGTTCGCACATGGGGGTTGGATAATAGCGTGAAGCCCAAAGATTTAGCCAAATTAATTTCACGGCATCGAATTGGCCAAGAAGATATGGATAAGCAAGGTGAACTCACAGCAATGATGAACGATGCAAGAACAGATTATAAAGAAATTGCGGCAGAAGAAGTGGCGAGTCTTTCATGGGTCAAGTATCGAATTGAATTTCGTAAAGCTTTCTATCAGATGGCGGACGAGATTAAGAAAGGGGAGTAAGCTCTATTGAATGAAATTCAGTTTTTAATTTATGAGGATAGTGACAAAATCGAAGTGCTTATTCGAGAAGAGTCAATTTGGGCAACGCAAAAGACTATTTCACAACTTTTTGATGTTGGGGTGCCAGCAATTAGCAAGCATTTAAAAAATATATTTGAGTCTGGTGAATTGGAGGAGGATCGAACTGTTTCCAAAATGGAAATAGTTCGAAATGAAGGTAGTAGAGAAGTAAAAAGAGAAACGACATTTTACAATTTAGACGTTATTATCTCTATTGGTTACCGAGTTAATTCTCAAAAAGCAACAAAATTTCGAATTTGGGCAACAGACGTTTTGAAAGACTATATTCAAAAGGGCTTCAAAATTGACGTAGAGCGAATGAAACAAGGTGAGAATGCTTTTGGAAAGGATTACTTCCGAGAGTTATTAGAAACGGTTCGCTCAATTCGTGCCAGTGAACGGAGAATTTGGCAACAAATTACCGATGTATTTGCAGAAATCTCTTATGATTATGACAAAAACTCTGAAATTACGAAGCAGTTTTATGCGACGGTACAAAATAAATTTCATTTTGCGATTACTGGAAAAACGGCAGCGGAGATTGTTTATGATAGTGCAGACAAAACAAAAGAGAACATGGGGCTCACGAATTGGAAAAACTCACCAGATGGAAGAATCTTACAGTCAGATGTATCGGTTGCTAAAAATTATTTCTCAGAAAAACAAATTCGCAGCCTTGAACGGAATGTATCTGCTTATTTTGATTACGTTGAACGATTATTGGAAGATGAAACACTTCTAGGTATGGAAGATTTTGCCAAAAGTATAGATGAATTTCTCACATTTAATCGTTATCAAATCCTTGATGGAAACGGAAAAATCAGCAATAAAGAGGCTAAAAGAAAAGCAGTTGATGAGTACAAGGAATTTAACAAACATCAGCATATCATTTCTGATTTTGATAAGGAGATAACGAAGATTGAAGGAGAGTTAAATTGAGTAATGAAATAACAAATGAACCTGAAATTCGATTTGTTGGATATGAGGGAGATTGGGAACGGCGTAAGTTTACCGACTACTTTAATTTTCCTGTATCTACTAATTCATTATCACGGGCAATGTTGAATTATAATAATGGAGAAATTAAGAATATTCACTACGGAGATATTTTAATTAAATATTCTACTATTCTAAATGTTAAAGAAGACGAGATTCCATATATCACTGGAGGAGAGTTAGAAAAATATAAATCTAATTTATTAGAGAATCAAGATTTAATTTTTGCAGATGCAGCTGAAGATGAGAGTGTCGGAAAAGCTGTTGAAGTTAGTGGAATCACAAATGAGAATCTTGTATCAGGGCTCCATACTATAGTTGCAAGAGCTAAAGGAGAAAAAGATTCCTTTTTTTGGGGATATTATATCAACTCAGATATTTACCACAGACAACTTTTAAGATTGATGCAAGGATCTAAAGTATCGGCAATCAGCAAAGGAAATCTACAAAAAACTAATGTCTCATTTCCAAATCGAATGAAAGAACAACAAAAAGTCGGTGCCTTCTTCAAGAAACTTGACGACACTATCGCTCTTCATCAGCATGAGCTGGATCTGTTAGAGCAAATAAAACAAACTTATTTACAAAAAATGTTTCCTAAAACAGGTGAAGATAAACCAGAAATTCGTTTTGCTGGATTTACTGACGCTTGGGAACAGCGTAAGTTGTCTGAAATTATTAATCTAATTGGAGGAAATGCGTTTAGTAGTAGTAGTGCAACTGAAGAAGGCATCCCATGGTTAAAGATAGCTAATGTTGGTAAAAACGGGATAAACTGGAATGTTCAAACATTTTTACCATTAGAATATTGGGAAATTCACTCTGATTATCAGCTATTACCTGGTGACTATGTAATGGCATTGACACGACCTATTTTAAATCATACTTTGAAAATAGGGATGGTTGATAAACAAGCACTATTAAATCAGCGAGTAGCCAAATTATTTTTTATTATAAATAAGGAATTTACATTTCAACTTCTTCAAAGGAGAAGCATAGTAGATAAAATCGAAAATGAATTAGCTGGAACTGATCCTCCAAATCTAGGAAGTAAAAACTTAACTAATATTGATGTCATGATAACTAATAACAAATATGAAGCGAAAAGAATCGGAAATTTTTTTTGTAAATTCGATAATACTATTACCCTTCATCAGCGTAAGTTGGATTCACTAAAAGAAATGAAAAAAACATTGTTACAAAAAATGTTTGTCTAAAAGGAGAGAAAATAAATGAGTAATGCAAGTGAGATAACAGCAAAATTATGGGCAATGGCCAATAAATTACGTGGAACAATGGATGCGAGTGAATATAAAAATTATATTTTACCATTTATGTTTTACCGCTACTTATCAGAAAATCAAGACGAGTATTTAGAAAAAAATGGGTTAGATGAGTACTACGAAGTCACCGAGTCTGAAGAAAAAGAAGATTACTTGGAAGAAATCAGTCGAGGAATTGGTTATGCGATTGATCCGGAATATACTTGGGAACAATTAGTATCAAAGATTGAAAACCACCAGATCAAAGCGAGTGACTTTCAGGATATGCTTGATTCATTCAATTTGAATGCGAAACGTAACCCGGTCGCCGAAGATGATTTTGCAAATGTTTTTTCGGACATTAATCTTGGCGATACTCGGTTGGGATCGAATACGAATGAGCGAGCAAAGGCCTTGAATGATGTTGTTTTGATGGTGAATGATTTTACCTTTAAAGATGATTCTGGTCACGATATTCTTGGTGATGTGTATGAATACTTAATTGGTCAATTTGCTGCCAATGCTGGAAAGAAAGGCGGAGAATTTTATACACCACATGAAGTAAGCCAAGTATTAGCAAAAATTGTAACTAAAGACGCCAAAGCGGATGACACACAATTTCGAGTGTATGACCCAGCAATGGGATCGGGCTCATTGCTATTGACAGTAAAAAATGAATTGCCCGATGGAGATAAATCAGGCAGTGTTGATTTCTATGGGCAAGAGTTGAATACGACAACCTATAACCTTGCCCGCATGAATCTGATGATGCATGGTATTATTTATCGAAATATGAATTTGAAACGTGGTGATACCCTTGATGCAGACTGGCCGTTCGCAGAAAAAGATGGTATGCAAATCCCACTGAAATTTGATGCTGTAGTGGCTAATCCGCCATACTCTGCTAAGTGGGATATAAAAGATGTGGATCGAGAAAAAGACACACGGTTTAAAGGTTACGGCGTAGCACCTGCTTCCAAAGCAGACTATGCGTTCATTCTACATGGTCTGTATCACCTAGATAAATCTGGGACGATGGCAATTGTATTGCCTCATGGCGTACTATTCCGAGGAGCTTCCGAAGGGAAAATTCGGAAAAATATTATCGATAATAACTTGCTAGACACTGTTATCGGATTGCCGGCAAATCTATTTTATGGGACAAGTATTCCAACCGCTGTCTTGGTATTCAAAGGAAGAGAAGCTAGAAAAACGAAAGACATTCTATTTATCGATGCTTCAAGTGAATTTGTCAAAGGAAAAAACCAAAATAAACTATCACCAGAAAACATTAATAAAATGATTGAAACCTATGAAAAACGTGAAGATGTTGAAAAATATGCACATGTAGCAACCTTGGATGAAATTAAAGAGAATGATTATAACCTAAACATTCCAAGATATGTAGACACGTTTGAGGAAGAAGAAGTGATTCCATTACCACAACTTGCACAGGAATTAGCAGATGTGAAGCAAGAGATTGAAGAGTCAACAGATAAATTATTTGAAATGTTGGGTGAATTGCACGGGACAACAGATGAAGCGCAAGAAGAGTTGCGGAAGTTTATGGACATATTGGAAAGATAGTATAAGAATAAAGAGATAAAGGAGGTGTGTTTTTATTAAAAGCGGCAAATTGACCAAATTAAAGTTGCAGTTAGAAGAAGAAGAGAGAGTTAATCAAGTCTCTGAAGAATTATCAGAAGAAATTAAAGATCTTTGTAAAAAAGCTAATAAAAAGGAAATTTTTTCGATTACGGATCAAATTAAATATGCTAGATTTAAAGGAATAGAAATTTCTGAATCGGATGAAAGTATTGTTCAGGATATTTTATTGAATAGATCATATTATTTCAAGGTAACCGCATACCGTAAGAATTTTGAAAAAGATATAAATGGAAAGTATATAGATTTATCATTTGTAAAATTAGCTGATTTAGCAAAAATTGATATGTATTTAAGAATGATTTTGAGTAGAATGATTTTTGAACTTGAACATTCTTTGAAAACTTTGATAATAAGTTCAATCACTAATTCGTTAACCGAAGATGGATATAAAATTGTTGAAGATTACGATATGTATATGCAAAATAAATTTATTGATAGTCAAAGAAAAAAAGGTAATACTAAAACAAATGAAGAGATCTTGTCTGAATATACACAAGCTTCTGAAAAGATTCTAGATAAGGTGAAAGGAAAGTTCGGATATGATTTTGATTTTTATAATCATCATCATGATAAGATTTCAATTTGGGCTTTATTAGAAGTTATGACCCTAGGAAATTTAGAGCGATTTATCACTTTCTATTTCGAAGAGGAACATTTTGGATATCTAGGATTAAAAACAGCTCAAAAATTATTAAAATATGTTACGAATGTCAGAAATGCTTCTGCACATAGTAGACCTCTTATTTATAATATTGTTGAACCTTATCAATTTGGTAGAGCTGACAGCAACTTTAAGAAAAGAAGGCCTGTTATTCAATTAAAACAGTTTGCAACGAATGCGGGTCTTGATTCTGAACTAATCGCCAGAGCACTCACCAATATGAAAATGAATGATATTGTGGCTACTATATATCTTCACGAAAAATATGTTCAAACACAAAAGTTGAAAAAAACAAACTTTGAAGCTCTATCTGATTTACTTGATCGCATAAAAGTTAATAGTAAAATGTATGAAAAAAACCATGAACTTTTAGAAGCTTTCTGCTTTTTTGAAAAAATCATAATGGAGTATGGTAAATTAATTACTTGACTATTGAGTATCTTGGATGCTATTCTGTAATCAGATGAAATACCCCTTCCGAAAGGGTAGATAGTAACGGGTAAAAGCGAAGCTATTTTTAGGATTAATGATGTTGAAAATAAGTATTGAGTAGTGTACTTATTTTTGGCGTCATTTTTTATTTGGTTAAAAGTATTCTTCAATCAGCCAACTCACCAAGGTGAGGTAATGATATGAGTTAATGACAGCATATCACTTTAATAAAACTTGATGAATAAGATAACGTTGATTTCATGCTGTGTATAGCTTTGTAGAACGTTATAAAATAGAAGTTTGTTTAACCAAGTCTTAAAAAGGCCCGTAATGCTTCACAGTTTTCAAACCATTAATCTTTTTATACAGTTTTCGAAAGGCATTCTCCGTGAGAGTGTCTTTTTTGATGTGGGGTTTTTATATTGTTCATATAACTATTGCCACCAGTCATTTTCGATAAGCGATTCTTCCGACAGGCATCTTAATAATGTTTACGCTTCTATTGTCAATGACAGCTTAAAAATGCAGATTTTGAAGTGCGGGCATCATAACGGACTAAAAAAGTTCAGAAGAAAATCCGTATTTCTTTGCTGGATTGGTAAAACCATAGAAATCAAGCGTCCTTCTGTGCACAATCAGTAAACAGAATGATAATCAGTTGATTTCAAAAAATAATAAAACACCCACAATTCAGTATTATAAGATAACACCTAAAACCTCATTATTTCTGATACAACTTCTCACCTATCAAACGATTCACAACTTCAAAAGCCACAGCTATATCTTTCTTCTCCTCACGCGAAAGTTCCCTACCTTCAAAAGTTAAACCCGGTTCACGCTCTAAATATTCAATAAAATAAGGTATCTGTTTAGAGATATCTTTCTGATTATTTCTTTGATAGTCCAAAAACTTTTCTTGTTCGTCAAGATCAACTTCTGTTTTGTTATCCAGAATCAGATCCGTAGATACTTTAAATATTTCAGCCAACTTCAAAATTTCTACATCTCTCAGCGGCCGTTCTCCTCTTTCAATTCTACCCAGAACATTTTTATTCAAGTTTAGCAAATCTGCTAAGTGTGTCTGAGAAAAATCCCTGCTCTCTCTGAGGTCGACCACGTTGTTACCGAAATTTGAGTATTTATAGGTATTTTTTTGTTTGGCCATAGGAAATATACCTTCCAATATCTATTTTATAAAATCGTATCATAGAGCACAAAATAGATTCAACTTAAAAATCCAGAAGAAGGATATAATATTGTGATTTATAGTCATAAAAAAGAAAAAACCAATAAATTGTTGCTTATAAAAGCAACAATATGTATAATAAGCACCAATGATACTTATATAAGTATCATTGGTGCTTATTTATTAAAAAATGATTCATATCACGTTTTTCTAAAATATCTTCACTTAAAATAATTCTCTCTCTTTTTCAGTGAATTTAGTTGATACAACTAATAAGCATACAAGTTGCCTATTTATCTTCAATTGTCAAAATTTCACGAATATCATCTATATCCAAAGCTTCAGCTATCCGTTCGATATATTCAATATTGATACGTTGCCGTTTACCACTAGATAATTCACTCAAACGGGCAATATCTATGTCGGATCGGCGGGAAAGTTCACGCAAAGAAATATTATGTTTCTTCACGAGCTCTTGAATATGAATGACTAACATTTTTTCTTTATACATAAAATTCACCTCTTCACTTGATACTTATATAAGTATCGTAGATGAAAAAATTATATTTTGTGTTACTTGTATAGCAAGCACAGATGCTTTTTTACTCGTAAATTAACATTTAGAGATTACTCAACAATTTATATGAAGGAAAATGGTGTTTCTATGTTGAACGATATAAATCTAACGAGGAAACCAATATAAAACTGCCGAGTAACATATACAAGTTTCTTGCGAAAAATGTGATCAAAAATTTAATTATTTTAGGAGGACACCATGCTAAAAGAAAAAATCTTCAACCCAGCAATCTTACACGAAAACCGTCTAGCCCCCAGATCCAGTTTCTTTGCCTATCAGACCATCGAATCAGCACTGCAAAATGATCCCACCGATGCTTATGGCTATCAATCACTAAACGGTACATGGGATTTCCAGCTGAGCAATGAAGAAAATGTAACCGCATATGAACATAAGATTGAAGTACCTTCTCATTGGCAGTTCCAAGGACATGGACAACCCATTTACACCAACGTTCAATATCCGTTCCCTGTCGATCCGCCATTTGTCTACAAAGACAATCCCACCGCTTTTTACCGAAAAGAATGCTGGATCGATGAACTAGGTCCGGAGTATATTCTGCATTTTTCCGGTGTAGAATCGGTTTTTGAAGTCTATGTCAATGGGCACTATGTCGGATACAGCACAGGGAGTCGACTAGCCGCCGAATTTGATGTGACACCCTATATAAAAAGCGGCAAAAATGAAATCTGCGTGCAGGTCAAGCAATGGAGCGCGATGAACTATGTAGAAGACCAAGATATGTGGTGGTTAGGCGGGATTTTCAGAGATGTCTACCTCTTTTGCCAACATCCGCAAGCCATTCAAAATATCACGATCCAGGCCGACTTATCCAATGACTACCAAGACGGTGTCTTTGAAGCAACAATGTTTTTCAAACCCGACACACGAAAGCAAGCAGCCAAAAGTATTATCGAAATTGAATTGACTGACCACAACAATGTAACCGTTTTAAATCAAACGCAAGACCTACAAACGAATACCAAAACCTGCAGCCTTTCAGGGAAGATTCCACATGTGACACCGTGGAATGCCGAAGAACCATATCTTTATAAATTGTTGATCAAGCATTATATCGACGGGGCATTGTTGGAAGTCATTCCTTTGCAAGTCGGCTTCAGGCATATTTCGATAGAAGCAGGTATGTTGAAAATCAACGGCCAGCGAATTGTCCTAAAAGGCGTCAATCGCCATGAATGGCACTGTGAAACAGGGCGAAGTCTGACATATGACACAATGAAGCAAGATGTCTTGATGATGAAACAGTTTAATATCAATGCAGTGCGTTGTTCGCATTACCCTCCGGATACAAGATTCTATCAGTTGTGTGATCAATATGGCTTGTACGTCATTGATGAAGCAGATATCGAAACCCATGGTATGGATATTGTCCAAAGAATCAATGAACTAAGCAATAGTGACGTATGGTTGCCAACGTATTTAGACCGCGGAGAAAGAATGGTTGCCAGTAATCGAAACCACCCCTCTATTATTTTCTGGTCATTAGGCAATGAATCTGGCTACGGAGAAAATCATTTGAAAATGGCGTACCTGATCAAGCATTTGGATCCGAGCCGATTGATTCATTATGAAGGGGAGGCCCGTTACTGGAAGACTTTCGGCGTATATAGCCAATGTGAAGCCTCTGATGTGATTTCAACGATGTATACGTCCGTTGAGGAAATGATAAAGCAGGGACAAACTCCTTTAGATCAACCGCATATCTTATGCGAGTATGGGCATGCGATGGGGAATGGCCCAGGTGGTCTGATTGACTATATGGATCTTTTTTATCGTTATCCTAGATTGCAAGGCGGGTTTATCTGGGAATGGATCGACCACGGTTTGTTGCGCAAAGATCGGTCTTCAGGTGAGACGTATTACAGCTATGGCGGTGATTTTTCTGAAGAGATCCACGATGGCAACTTTGTGATCGACGGTTTACTATTTCCAGATCGATCCCCTTCGCCAGGTTTGTTTGAATACAAGAAAGTGATTGAGCCAGCGCAGATCAGCATCAATCTTCAAGAAAAAAATTACCATGTGATCAATCGCTTTGACTTTCGAAATTTGGCTACGTTACGACCGGTGCTGCAGATCAAGCACGATGATCAAGTGGTTTATCTAAAAGAGTTGCCCCGAGTGGATCTCCAGCCACAAGAAGAGAAGTGTTTGCCTTTACCAGATGATGCGCTGGCATGTTTGGCAGCTATCAGACATGCCAATATCACCATCTTTTTCTTCGAAGAACAGAAAGCGGCGTTCACTTTGGAAAATGCATCTGCATGGGGGCAGGGAATCATGGATGAACCAAAGCCTGAGAAGATTTGTCCAAGGAAGGGCAACATGTTTGCTTGTTCCGAAACGACAGATGAACTGACCATTACTTTGGCGGATCAAGTCTATGTTTTTCATAAGCAGACGGGCGTATTTCGCCAATGGATCGTCGATGGTGCGTCACTCTTTATCAAACCATTGCAAATGAATTTTTGGCGGGCTATGACCGATAATGATCTGCTAGGCAGTGAAGAGTTTGATGCGGCAATCATCGGTGATGAATGGGAAAAATATCGCATTCGCTATCTCAAGGAACGTCTGCTTGATTTTCAATACAAACATTCTCCTGAAGAAGTAAAAATCGATGTGAAGATAAAGACCATGCCGATCTCCCTTGATTGGGGCATTCATTTGTTCTTTACGTATCGGCTCTCTATAACAGGAGAAATCCAGGTTGAAGTAAGAGGGGAACCTTTTGGTAAAGGCCCGCAAACACTGCCCAGAATCGGTATGCAACTGATGCTTGAGAAAGAGCACCAGCATGGGGAATGGTATGGTTTTGGTCCACATGAAACGTATCCGGATAGTTGTCAAAGCGGATACCTCGATTGGTGGAAAAAAACGGTCGCTGAGATGCATACACCTTATGTTCGACCACAAGAGAATGGCAATCGCATGCAGACAAAGATGTTTCTATTATCAAAGGATTCAGGAAAGGGATTACGGGTTGCAAGTGATGCATTAAACTTTAGTGTCCATCACTATACACAAGACAATGCAGCACAAGCGACGCATCGCAATCAGTTAGTAGAAGCAAACGGCATTGAAGTAAATATTGATGCTGCTGTTCAAGGTCTAGGCACCGCCAGCTGTGGTCCAGGGATCCTACCGAAGTATCTTTTATTGAATCAGGCATTTCATTTTGAGTTTACGATGCATTATCTAACTTAAGTCAGGAGGAAAATAGACAATGAAAAAAGTATCTTTGTTTTTGGTCATTTTTGTATTAGGAGTATTGGCTGGATGTGGCAGTGAAAGTAGTACGTCTGGCAGCGATGCGAAGGAAACGAGTGAGGGGCAGGAAATCACCATTTGGGCGTGGGATCCTAAGTTTAATATTGCAGCTTTTGATTTGGCTGAGTCATATTATCAGGAAGATCATCCCGATTTTAGCATCAATGTCACAGAAATATCACAACAGGATAGCGTGCAAAAAATGAATACGATTTTTAGTTCTGGTGGGACACAAGGGCTGCCGAATATTGTATTGATCGAAGATTTTCGTATACGAAATTTTTTAGAAGTATTTCCTGAATACTTTGTTCCATTAACGGATTATATCAATGTTGAGGACTTCATGGATTATAAAATTGAAGTTTCTTCTGTGGATGGAGAGCAGTATGGGATGCCTTTTGATTCAGGGGTAGCCGGTGTCTATTTGAGAAAGTCGATCATTGAAGAATCTGGATTGGCGATAACCGATTTTCATGACATCAGCTGGCAAACCTTCAATACATTAGGTATGCAAGTAAAAGAGGCAACAGGAAAGCCATTATTTTCAATCGATATGAATGATTTGGCACATTTGAGAATGATGATGCATTCTAGCGGGTATTGGTATACAACGGAGGATGGCGAAACACCATTTATTGATGGCAATCCGTCTTTGAAGCAAGGATTTGAAGATTTGAAAATGATGCTTGATTCAGGAGTGATCACGACACATAACGGATGGGATCAATTGTTGGCTGGTTTTAACAGCGGTGATGTTGCGGGTGTTTTACAAGGAAACTGGATCACGCCCTCAGTTAAATCAGAAGATAGTCATAGTGGTGACTGGGTAGTGGTGCCAGTACCCAAACAAGAGAATATCGACACATCAGTTCATGCAACGAACTTAGGCGGTTCGTCTATCTATGTATTGGATATTGACGGGAAAGAAGAGGCGCTACACTATATTTCAGAAGTATTCGGCAAGAACATCGCTTTCTATGAAGAACTTGTTCAAACAGTAGGTGCGATCGGCTCATATATTCCGGCAGCAGAAGGGGAAGCCTACAAAGCAACGGATCCATTTTTTGACAACCAACCGATCTATCAAGATTTTGTGACTTGGGCGACAGAAATCCCATCTGTTAATTTCGGCAAAAACACATATGCACTAGAAGATATTATGAATCCTGTTTTTCTAGACTATGTCAATGGTGCTGATTTGGCAGAGGGGTTAAAGAATGCGCAAGCAATTGCTGAAAATCAATTAAACTAACACTTGCTGAGGAGAATGTACTTATGCGTAATCGATTATTGTTGAAGAAAGGGGCGCTGACGGGTTGGTGTTTTATTGCCATCCCGACGCTCTTGATTTTCTTTTTCTCATTCTATCCGATGGTTCAGGCCTTCATGATGTCATTGCAATCAGGCACAGGTATTGGGCTGAGTTTTAGTGGGTTAGCCAACTATCGGCGACTATTTTCTGATCAAACATTTTTAGCAGCCACAAAAAACACGCTTACCTTTCTCTGTTTTCAAGTGCCGATCATGGTTATACTGGCGATGTTTTTTTCCGTACTATTGAATAATCGAGCCCTCAAACTCAAAGGCGTTTTTCGGACAATTATTTTTTTGCCAGCTGTCACTTCATTGGTGGCTTATTCAATGGTATTTAAGTCCCTTTTTGCAAATAATGGGGTCATCAATGGGATTTTGCTAAGGCTATCGCTTGTATCCGAGCCGATTGCTTTTTTCTCAAGCCCTTTTTGGGCGAAGGTGATTATTGTTTTGGCGATTACTTGGCGTTGGACGGGGTATAATATGATTTTCTTTCTATCCGCTTTGCAGAATGTTGATCCGTCGATTTACGAAGCGGCCAGAATTGACGGAGCTTCGCCGCTCAAACAATTTTTCAACATTACGATACCGATGCTGAAGCCAGTTATCTTGTTTTCAGCAGTTACTTCCACGATTGGGACATTGCAACTATTTGATGAACCGATGAATTTAACCCAAGGCGGACCAGGGAATGCGACATTCACGATTTCGCAATACATCTATAACCTGTCTTTTCGCTATACACCAGACTTTGGCTATGCTTCTGCAGTGTCTTATGCCATTGTGGTTATGGTCATCTTCTTTTCATTCATTCAGTTCAAGGTAGGAGGAGATGATACATGAAAAAAGTTGGCAGTTATCTGTTCTTAGGGTTCTTCACGATTCTATTTGCTTTTCCCTTTTATTTTATGCTTGTCAGTATGACCAATCCGACAGTAGAGATCATGCAAGGGAAACTCACACCCAGCACCCATTTGCTGGAAAACTGGCGCAATTTACGCGCAACGTATGATATTGGACGAGTATTCATGAATAGTGCCAGGATTTCTGTTTTACAAACGCTCTTTTCTATAACGATTGCATCTTTAGCTGGTTATGGTTTCGAGGTCTACCAAAGCCGAGCGAAAAATGTGATTTTTCATGTGTTGCTGCTATCCATGATGTTGCCCTTTGCAGCAACAATGATCCCATTGTTCCGTATGTTTGGCAGCTTTTCAACGACGATTCCCTTTATCGGATTGGATACAGTAGCTTCAGTTATTTTGCCCACGTTGTCGACAGCATTTTTGATTTTCTTTTTCAGGCAAAATACCAAGATGTTCTCTAGGTCTTTGATCGAAGCCGGACGGATAGATGGGCTGTCTGAGATTGGGATATTTATTCGTATTTATATGCCCACAATGAAAACAACCTATGCGGCTGCCGCCATTATCACCTTCATTAACAGTTGGAATAGTTATCTATGGCCGTTGATCACCCTCCAAACCCAAGAAAAGCAAACATTTCCTTTGCTCATCTCGGCCATCGGCGCAGCCAATAATCCAGATTACGGCTTGTTGATGGTGGCGATCATGGTTGCTACATTACCGACAATGATCGTGTTCTTTTCTTTGCAGAAATATTTTGTGGCAGGGATGTTGGGGTCGGTGAAGTAAATATAGTGCTATTTGGACACAATCGTTGGGTTGTGTCTTTTATACATAGATAGATAACTAAACAATCCTAGCATTATATTTATGAATTACTGAGTAGAAGTATGATATCGTGATATACTAAATAATTATAGGGTATATATATTAATTGAATTAAAAATTTTGTAGGTATGAGGCGATGTAGGGATGGAGATATTGAGTATAGTTTTAATTCTATCAATGGTTTTGATAATAAGTTTAAGACTGGTTTTTAAGAAAAAGAAGAAACAAGTAGAAGAGGAGAAGGCAATAAAAGCGCCGACTGTTGTTGTAGAAAAAGAGAAGAATCAACATAAAGATCTAACGAATAGTACCGAATTTTTTTTGAAAAATAGTTTAGGAAACGAATTGGTTTTTAAGCGCTCAGATGGCATAGATATAAAAGAAAGAGAATATAGAGAAGTTTCATTTTCTCAAGTTAATCAAGTAAGTGGTGCAGTGGTTAATGGTGCGCTGCCTGTTTTACAGCAAGTTATGACAGCAGAAAAGATTGCTAAAGTTGCACCCAATGGATTGTTTACCACATCTGTTAATATTGATAAATTATCAAAATTTAAAGATGGTAGCTATTCCACCATGGTACGTGATGCGCATAATGATTTAATTGGTCATGAAGGATTCACAAAAGTTACAGATATCGTGAAAGGAAATCCTATAGTGGCAATAAGCGCAGGTATGCAAGCTTTGGCACTGGTTTCTAGTCAGTATTATTTACATGAGATCAACACGCAACTGGAGGATATTTCGGGAAAACTAAATGAATTACTGAGTATTCATCACGATGAAAAAATAGGTATGCTTCTCACTGTAAAAGAAAGACTGTCTGGGATTGCAAGCAAAGAAAATGCTGACGGGCACGATATTAATGAAATTAGAATTTTGCTAAGAGATACTCGAAATGTTTTTTCAGAATATAGCGTCAGACTGTCTCGACAACAAGAAGATTTAAAAGGCTTTAAAGCAAACAATCTTTTTGAAAAAAGTAGGATTGCTTTGTTAGAAGAAAAAATTAGTGATATCAACTATACAGCTAAAATGGTTTTTGAAGCAGATCAGTTAAGTCTTCAAGCTGAATTATCAGAAATTGCTGTCCGTATGAAACTGAATAGTGACACTGAAATTCTTAAAGAATTAACGAATCAGTTACAGGAGCACTATGAGAACAGTTTTTATAAGAAAATAGATCATTTTGTAATAGACGAATATCGCCCGGCAGTCCAAGCAAAATATCGTGAGCTAGGGAAGAAATATCTATTGAAACATCCTGACCATTTAAAACAAATCAATGATTCGTTACGTCTATCTGAACTAAGAGGAAATGATACACATGTTGGGAAGCTAATACAACGAATAATAGAGGATTATGATAAAGAACAAAAACTTCTTTATATGCCCGGCGATAATATGAACGAACAAAGAGTATTTTTAGAGGTGGAAAATTTGGCATACAACTCGAATTAGGAAATAATTAGGAATTGGTGATATACAAAACCACCCATAGAAAGAAACAAAAAAATCGAATCATCAAGTTTGCGCATGCATCTTGATGATTCGATTTTTTCATTACATACATTTTCCTCAATGCACGATATTCTTTACCCAAAGATCAGAGCGGATCAAGCGGTACCCGATTCCACTCTTCAATAGTTCTACCAATTGGCAGCACAGGTAAACCAAGACGATCGAGAGCGTCGTATGCGTACTTAGTACAAAGGCCAACGGCAGCACGATCACCCAAGTGAAGACACTGTCGAACAAAAAGGTAATAAAGGTTTGGCCGCCAGACCGTAAAATGAAATAGCTGGCATGGTTAAAGGCGTACATCGGCATACACAATGCAGCGACTTTGATAAATTGGCTGGCTAGGCTTTTGACTGCCGGTTCGGTTTGGTAGATTTCTGGAAAGAACGGTGCCACCACCAGCATCAAAATTCCCAGTCCGAGACAACTAACGACAGAAAAGAAAAGCAGTTTTCGTGCACTGTCCTTGGCTTCATCGAATTTATCAGCGCCTAAAAGTTGACCGACCATTATAGCAACTGCACCACCCAGTGCCATATAGACAATGTTGAACAGGTTGGAAACAGTAGAAGAAATGTTCAAGGAAGCAATCACCGATAACCCACGAACGGAATACGCTTGAACGATCATCGTTTGGCCAATTGCCCAAAGGATTTCATTGGCCATCAAAGGCGAACCTTTACGCAAAATCTGTTTCACCAACTGCAGCGGTACGCTGAATTGATGGTAGACCCGAACGGCAAACGGATTGTCCTCGACATGGCGATGCACCCAATAGACTGTGATGGCACATTCAACGATACGGGCAATCATTGTTGAAATCGCAGCGCCCCGAACGCCCAATGCAGGGAAGAAGAATAGGCCGAAAATCAGCAAGAAATTCAAGGCCGTATTGATGACTACGGCGATGCTGCTGGCAAACATCGGCACCATCGTTTTGCCCATTTCTCTAAGCGAACTAGCATACGCTTGAGAAATGGCAAAAAATGGCAGGCTGAACAATAGGATGATTAAGAACTCTTTGGCAGAGGTCAAAGCAAGAGCCAACTCAGCACTATCGCCACTGCCATGCAAATAGAGACGAATCAAGAAATCTTGCCCAAAGAACAACAACCCCATCGCAAATAGACAAATCAACAAATTGCCCACCAATTTGAAGCGAAAGGCATCCCGCATCCCATGATAATCTTGCTTCCCATAGAACTGGGTCCCGAAAATACTGCCCGCAGAAACGATCCCAAAGATGCTCAAGTTAAATACAAAGATCAGTTGGTTGACAATGGCTACACCCGACATTTGTGCGGTCCCGATTTGTCCCACCATTAAATTATCTAATAAGCCCACAAAGTTGGTGATCGCATTCTGGATCATCACTGGAATCGCGATCGTTAAGACCGTACGGTAAAAGGCTTTGTTTCCAATATATTTTTGCATGATTCCTCCATAAACAATAAATAATTTCAAATATGCTTACTCAGTATAGCAAAAAGTCGCTGGTTTAAAAAGCAAGGTTTGATGTGAGACAGATAAGATTCGTTTTTTGATGACCTTTAGTTAGAATTGATGAGCGTATCAGTGGGAATACTCAAGAAAAATACTTTGATGGGAAATGACTGGAAAATCAAAAAGAAAGGTAGATGTAGCGATAGATTTTGTACAATTATAAATTTTTGTACTATCAATATACATTTTGATATTGACATGAAAAAGAAGGCGTGCTAATCTAAAATCAGAAAAAGGGAAACGTTTCCACTTTTGCATTGGGTGGTTTCCTTTTTTTAAAAAGCCAAAAATGGAAACGTTTCTAAAAAAGGGGGATCTATATGGAAAAAGTGATAAAGGAACAGTTTTCGGGACGAAAACGAGCCATACCTAATCCTGATAGAAAAAAAGAAAAATGGCAAAAGTTCAGAAAAAAAGTAGCAAAAGACAAGTGGCTTTATTTACTCATGGTTCCAGGCATTTTACTTACAATTGTTTTTCGTTATTTCCCAATGTATGGTGCCATCATTGCGTTCAAAGATTACAACCCAATGCTGGGCATTTGGGAAAGTCCCTGGGTTGGCTTAGCGCATTTTCGAACATTTATCTCTTCACCTAACTTTTCAGTCTTGTTAACCAATACTTTGAAAATTAGTGTTTATGGACTGATATTGGGCTTTTTTCCTCCCATACTGTTGGCATTGTCACTAAATCAAATTCTTAATAAAAAAATCAAACAAAAAATCCAATTGATACTTTATGCGCCTAATTTCATTTCTGTCGTCATTATAGTAGGTATGCTCTTTTTGTTCTTATCTGCAAATGGTCCAATTAATGGGCTCGTCGAAAAATTCACAGGACAGTCCATTATGTTTATGTCAAACCCTGATTATTTTCGAACAATTTACATTCTTTCTGGTATTTGGCAAGGGATGGGTTGGGCTTCAATACTATATACAGCGACTTTAGCTGGCATTAGTTCAGATTTATATGAAGCTGCAAATATCGATGGCGCAAATATCCTGCAAAAAATTTGGTTTATTGATTTGCCCGCGCTCAGACCTGTTATGGTTATCAATTTTATTTTATCAGCAGGAAATATCATGAATGTTGGTTACGAGAAAGCTTACTTGATGCAAACGTCAATGAATATTCCAACTTCAGAGATTATTTCGACATACGTATACAAAATAGGATTGCAATCTGGTGATTATGCGTATTCAGCAGCCGTGGGGTTATTTAATATGATCATCAACGTAGTACTTTTATTGCTTGTCAATGGAATTACTAAAAAAATAAATGACGGCGAAGGCTTATAGGGGGAAATAAAATGAATCTTACTATGTATACTAAGATAGACAGGCAGTTGCTCTGGGTCAATCGTATTATTGTTGGGTTTTTGGTGATAATCACACTAGTGCCACTGGTATACGTGGTGGTAGCCTCATTCATGGATCCGGCTACTTTAATCAATCAGGGGATCAGTTTTAATCCTAAAGATTGGACGACGCAAGGGTATAGTCGTGTGTTTGCTGATGATGCTATTTTAAGAGGATTCCTCAATTCATTGTTCTATTCGTTTAGTTTCAGCTTCCTGACAGTATTCATTACAATGATTACGGCATATCCGCTGTCGAAACCAGATTTAGTGGGTCGTAGGGTCATCATGATTTTCTTCATCATTACCATGTTTGTTGGTGGGGGATTGATTCCAACCTATTTATTGATCAAAAATTTAGGAATGTTAGATACCGTTTGGTCCTTGATCGTTCCTGGGGCAATCAATGTTTGGAATATCATATTGGCGCGGACATACTTCATGAGTTTGCCGAAAGAACTATCTGAGGCTGCCACGATCGATGGCGCCAATGACTTGCAAATTTTGTTTAAAATTATGCTGCCTTTAGCAAAACCAATAATGTTCGTGTTATTTCTATATGCGTTTGTGGGGCAATGGAATGCCTATTTTGATGCCATGATCTATATAAAGAATCCCAATTTAGAACCTTTACAGTTAGTTTTAAGGAACATACTGATTCAAAACCAGCCTTCTCAAGATATGGTAGGCTCAAATACAGCCATGGCTGAAATGAAACAAATCGCTGAATTGATCAAATATGCCACCATAGTTATCTCGAGTTTGCCATTGATCGTCATGTATCCATTCTTTCAAAAGTATTTTGATAAAGGCGTATTGGTTGGTTCGGTCAAAGGATAAGATATGGATGTATGGTTTATATCAAGAAGTCATCAAAATAAAAATTTTTTTAAAGGAGAGAAACAAATGAAAAGGAATGCAAGAATGATCACCACATTAGTAACAGGTTCATTGCTTTTGGCTGGTTGTGGAGGCGATTCAAAGGACAGCGCAAAGTCAAGCCCAGATTATGAGCTAGCAGATATCAGTTTTCCGCTTGCTGAAAATGTGACATTAAAAATGATGTCGCAAAGTGCAGCACTCGCACCAAATGATCCCAATGAAAAATTGATTTTTCAAAGAATTGAAGAGGACACCAATGTTCATATAGATTGGACCAACTATAAAGCTGATTTTGCGGAAAAAAGAAATCTAGATATTGCAAGTGGAGATTTACCAGATGCAATATTTAATGCTGGCGCCGGGGACTATGACTTACTTAATTGGGCAGAAAGTGGTGTGATTGTGCCGGTTGAAGATTTGATTGACCAGTATATGCCGAATTTGAAAAAAATATTTGACGAGTACCCTGAATATCGTCAATTATCTACAGCACCAGATGGTCATATCTATTCTTTTCCATGGATTGAAGAATTGGGTGAGGGAAAGGAATCAATCCATACGGTCAATGACATGGCATGGATCAATGTAGAATGGTTGGACAATTTAGGACTAGATATGCCGACGACAACGGAGGAATTGATGACCGTATTAGAGGCGTTCAAGACAGAAGATCCTAATGGAAACGGAGAAGCAGATGAGATTCCCTTTTCATTTATCAATGATGGTGGAAATGAAGACTTGAAAATGCTTTTTGCTGCCTTTGGCGAAGGGGACAATGATGATCATTTGATCGTCGACAATGATGGCAATGTGCAGTTTACTGCGGATAAAGACGGATACAAAGAGGCAATCGCTTACTTTAATGAAATGTATCAAAAAGGCTTGATCGACAATGAGGCTTTTGAGCAGGATTGGAATACGTACGTCGCAAAAGGAAAAGAACAAAAATATGGTGTGTATTTTACTTGGGATAAGACCAATGTGACTGGAGACAATGACCAATATGATGTACTGCCGGTATTAGCAGGGCCGGATGGGCGAAAACATGTGACGAGAACAAATGGTGTCGGCTTTTCAAGAGATCGGTTCGTGATCACTAGTGCGAATAAGAACTTAGAACTGACAGCTAAATGGGTCGACAAAATGTATGAGCCATTACAGTCTGTACAAAACAACTGGGGAACATATGGAGATACAGAACAAGCAAATATTTTTGAGCTGAAAGATGGGATGTTACACCATCTGCCTTTGGATGGAGTCGCGCCAGGGGAATTGAGACAAAAAACTGAAGCAGCCGGACCTTTGGCTGTGTTGAACACCTATTATGGCACGGTTACGACAATGCCCGACGATGCACAGTGGCGCTTAGATTTGATGCATGCTACTTATTTGCCTTATATCAATAATGAAAATATCTATCCAAAAGTTTTTATGGAAAAGGATCAAACAGATCGACTGGCAAAAATAGAAACAGATATGTGGGATTATATTTACCGCAAGCGTGCAGAATGGATTACGAATGGCAATATTGATGATGAGTGGTCAGATTACTTGGCTGAGTTGAGTAGAGTGGGAATAGAAGAATGGCTTGAAATCAAGCAAACCGGTTATGATAATTTTATTAAAGGGACTGAATGAATTTGACAGAGAAACGGAAAGACACGATAGAACAGGCAAATCACTTCATTGCGCAATCCAAACATCAAGTGAACCAGCAATACCGCCATCAGTATCATCTGATGGCGCCGATTGGTTGGATAAATGATCCGAATGGCTTCATTTTTTTTCAAGGCGCATACCATTTATTTTATCAGTATTATCCTTATGATAGTCAGTGGGGACCGATGCACTGGGGACATGCCAAATCAACGGATATGATACATTGGGAACATTTACCAGTCGCACTGGCGCCTGATCAGTGGTATGACAAAGATGGTTGTTTTTCAGGAAGTGCGCTCGAAAAAGATGGTTTGCTCTACCTTACGTATACAGGACATAGGATAGAAGAGGGCAAAACGTACCAAACACAATGTATTGCTATGTCTAAAGATGGTATCCACTTTGAAAAGTTAGAGAATAATCCGGTAATTGGAGAATCGATTCTTGGCAAGGAAGGGAGCATTCATGATTTTCGTGATCCAAAAGTCTTTGTACATGGCGAAACATATTTTGCTGTTGTAGCCACTAAGACTGAACATGATCGAGGGCGTATTCTTCTCTTTTCATCAGAAGATTGTATCAACTGGCAGTTTTACTCCATTCTTCTGGAGGGCGATGCATCTCAAGGAATCATGTGGGAGTGTCCGGATTTATTTCATTTAGATGGTAAAGATGTATTGATTTTGTCACCAATCCAGATCGAAAAGAATGGTTATGAATACCATAATATCAGTTCTACGATGGCATGTATCGGAAAAATGGATTGGCAGACTGGTAAACTAGAGGTAGAAACGTACCATGAAATCGATTTTGGGTTAGATTTTTACGCGCCACAAACGACGCTCGGTGCCGACAATCAACGAATCATGATAGCGTGGATGCAAATGTGGGCCAGAACACTGCCAACCCATGTATTAGGCCATCGTTGGGCTGGATCAATGACATTGCCGCGGACCTTACATGTAAGAAATGGGCGCTTGGTGCAAGAACCCTTTGCCCAAATCTTTGATGCGTTAAATCTTCAATTAAATGAAGAACAAATAATAGTCAATGAACATCCGATTGTGTATCGACGCGTAATAGAAGACAACACATATTTGCGCCTAGTTATTCAGCTAAACGAAGCAAGAGAATTTACGTTCACCTTGGCTGGATTGCAATTGAGCTATTCTTATGACAAAGAAGCGTTGACGTTGTCACGAGAGAACGTTGGCCATGTGATCTCAGGAGATGAACAGCCAATACTGACACAAAGAACGATCCAGACTCCTTTAATAGAAGATTGTCTAACGTTAGAGATTTTTCGTGATACATCGTCGATCGAAGTCTTTATTAGCGGGCAAGAAACCATAACAACTACTTTCTATGAAGAAGAAAAGAATAAAGATTTAATTTTCTCAGCAACTGGAAATGCAATAATTCAACAGTTGGATATAGGTCAGGTGATAGTATGACGTACTATGGCGCAATTGAAGCAGGAGGCACAAAGTTTGTATTGGCAGTAGCGGATCAAGAAAACCAAATAATTGCGCAAGTTTCGCTTCCTACAGAGACTCCAGAAAAAACGCTCAGCGCTGTGCAGACATTTTTCAAGCAATATAGCTTGAAAGGATTAGGTGTTGGGAGTTTTGGACCATTAGATCTGGATCCGAAATCTTCTACTTATGGTTGGATCACCAATACACCAAAAGTTGATTGGCAATTTTTTGATTTGCTTAGCTACTTGAAACAACATATTTGCAATCAAGTTACATTAACGACAGATGTCAATGCTTCGTGTTTAGGTGAATACTTATATGGGGCTGCGAAACATGTGCGTAGCTGCTTGTATTATACTGTGGGCACAGGTGTCGGTGCCGGTGCAATCAATCAAGGTACATTCGTTCAAGGTGCTGCACATCCTGAAATGGGACATGTCATCATACGCAGAATGGATGGCGATGATTTTGAAGGTATTTGTCCTTTTCATGGTGATTGTTTAGAAGGCATGGTCAGTGGTCCTGCATTAGAAAAACGTACTGGAAAATTAGGAAAGCTTATCTCAAAAGAGGATGAACATTGGACATATGTGGCAAATTATTTGGCACAATCTGTGTATAATGCGAGTTTGACATTAGACCCTGAAGTTATTTTGTTTGGGGGTGGTGTTTTTAAGCAAACACATTTATTACCAAGAATCAAAAGTGCATTTGATGAACTAAATCATGCGTATAAGAAAATAGGAGATCAAGATTCTTACTTGAGATTGGCAGCGTTAAATGACCAGCAAGGCGTTTTGGGATGCCTTGCACTAGCTAAGCAGACAGAGAGACCACTTATCCCGCACTAGTCTTTTGTGTCTTGCTCCATTATAATAAATCGTAGAGATTGCGAGGGGATTTTGTGAAAGCTACGATGAAAGAAGTTGCTAAGCTAGCGGGTGTTGGTGTAGGAACTGTATCAAGAGTGCTAAATAATGGATCTGTGAAGCAATCCACACGAGAAAAAGTGGAAACTGCTATCAAGTCTTTAAACTATCAACCAGACATTTACGCAAGAGGATTAAAGACAAATAAAACCAATACGATCGCCTTAATTTTGCCTAGTGTATGGCACCCTTTTTTTTCAGAATTTGCTTTGCATGTTGAAAGTCATTTAGAAAGAAATCATTATAAACTCTATCTTTGTAATTCTAATGGAAATTCAGAGAAAGAGCGAGAATATATCCAAATGGTCATGCAAAATAAAGTGGATGGCATCATTGGTATCACCTATTCTGATATTGATGAATATATTTCCAGCAATCTTCCTTTTGTAAGTATTGATCGTTATTTTACTGAAGATGTAATCTATGTGACATCTGACAATGCAGCTGGAGGAGAATTGGCTGTTAAAGAGTTGCTAGATAGGCAATGTCATCACTTAGCGTATATTGGTGGATATCAAGATACACCGAATGAAACAAAAAATCGCCGTAAATTTTTTGAATTGTCTTGTGAACGTTATGGAATCAGGTATGATGTGTTAAATATGCTCGAACCAATTGCATGTATTGAGGAACAGATCACAGCATTTTTGACTACCCATCCATTGATCGATGGCATTTTTACAATCAATGATTCAATGGCTTTAGAAGTATGCCGGGTGCTGTCTAAAATGGGGCGAAGGGTACCTCAAGATGTCCAAGTGATTGGATTTGATGGGCAGCGCATTAGAGCGGAGGAAGATTACCTGGTCTCAACGATTGTGCAACCTATTCAGGACATGGCCATCCAGGCTGTAGAACTGCTTTTAGATGTGATTGAAGGCAAAGAGGTTGAAAAACGTACGGTTTTGCCGGTGAAATTTGCTGAAGGCGGCACAACTAAATAATATCCAGTGAATTTGGAGGCGACCCGCTAAACTGAGGTGAAATATAGAAGCACCTCTTGTTGTATTCAAGTTAATGTAGTGCCCCTAAAAGTTAGACTTTTAGGGAGTGGATAAATCTGGAGTTGGTATAATAAACTAGACAAAGAATTAAGGGAAGGCGAAGATCTAGATTATGCCAAGACTTTCATTTGATAAAGCATTTAAAATCGCCGTAAAACTGGTGACGGAAGAAAAATTTTCTGTTAAAAAAGTTAGCCTACAGCTAGAAGTTCACGCGAATAGCTTGTATCGATGGGGTCAAGAAGTTGAAAAATATGGATAAAAGTGCGTTCCCTGAAAAAGGGGGCTCTATAATTTATGGGACTGAAGAATCATTTCTGATTCATCAGTCCCATAAATTATAGAGCCGAAATAAAATTTTACATCATTTTAGTATTTTTAATACTTTGTCTTGTATATAAATATAAAGGAGAAAAATGCTGGAGATGAATGAAAAAGATGCGTATTTGAAAGACCGCTTGCTGCAGCAAAACAATGATGCGTTAAGAGAAGTCATTGATACCTATTCGCATGACTTGTATGCGGCAGCGGCGATTGTACTTACCAAACAGTATGCGCAACGTGTGCAAGATATAGAAGAAGTCGTACAAGATACCTTTGTTTTTCTGTGGCGGTATCCGGAAAAGTACAATCCTGAAAGAGCCTCCTTGAAAACCTATTTGTCTTGGAAAGTCATTAGTCTAGCAAAAAACAAAGTGGTAAAGAACAATCGAGAGATGAAATTGTTCGCTTCACTAGCTGGTCTGTATCAACATCAACAAATACCTGATTGGTTTGATGATCACTATCTTGATATGTTCCTTGCCTTGCCTGACAAAGCCAGAGAGGTCATGGTGCGGCGATTGATTTTGAATCAAAAACCAAAAGATATCCAAAATGCACTCGGCATACCACTGAAAGAAATCAATAATATCCTTTTCTACTATAAAAAACGCTTGAAAGACATGATCAGAGAGGGGATGGATGCGAGATGAAACAGGATACTCAAAAAGTGGATCTCTTCTTGCAGGAAGAAGGCCTGCTTGATACGATTGATGAACAACGAATTTTTCGCGCAGTTCAGTCTAAATCAGTTCCTCGAAAACAGAAGAGGCTGAAAAAAGGTGTCGCATTGATGGTTGCGTCTTTTTTGATCCTTACTTTAGTTGGTTTTACGACTGTTCCTTATCTTTCCAAAATCATCAACACGTATTTTGGGCACAACTTTAGCACTTTGTTGACACCGCAAGAGGAAACCAGTGTCACAAAAAATGGGGTTAAAATTCGGCTGCTGCAGTATTTTCAAGATAATGGTGTGTATTACACAGTCATATCGACTGAAGGGACTGACCAGAAAGTGCTGATTGATCCTGCTGATGTACCTGGTGTGTCTGTGATCAAAGAAATCACGCCTGAAAAAGAGCATAGGAAGCAGTTCTTTTTACTCACCAGTTTCGATAAATTATCCGAATTAGCGATTAAGCTGCTGCAAACAAATCCAGTCAAAATCAAAGAGGAGATAAAGTTAAGCAGCATTGAAGAGAGGGCTGCCAATCAATCTGAGCAGATATCTCGTTCAGCTATTTTAAGCAGTACAGGCATTGAGGAAGCCAATGATCCGCTCTTGATTCTTAAGGGAGAACATCGGTCAACAGACGACTATTTCGCTATCAGCAGCTATGGGATGATTCAAGATAGATTCCATGTCCAGATTCAAAGCCTGAACAAATCCATCAATGACCTTTTACTTTCAGCGAATACAGACACAGAAGTGGTATATCTGCCGACTGTGACATATCTGTTTGATTATTATCAGGGAGCGAATAAAACGTATCGGAAAGAATTTGTTTTTGACATAGATGAATTGGATAAGGTGGATGCTTTCACTATTTCTGGTACGTTGTTTACAGAACAAATTTCTGCTGATTGGACTATAGACATGGGTGATCCTGATCCATTGCCAACGAAAGTATTTGAAAGTACGGACAAAGCAGTATCTATTACTGTTTCTCCATTATCTGTCCATATCCAAACACCGTATACAACACGGTTAGCAGGTAGTTCAGTGATTGCGGAAGATAGTGAAGGGAACAAACAAGAATTGGCCATTTTAAATCCACAGGATCAGCAGGGAACCAATGATATGACCTATATGACATACTATAATGATCTTAGTCGAATCGAAAAGGTATATATCGGTGATGAAGTGTTTACACTAGCTGTCCACCGGTAATCGGTACTTTGGTACCATGGCTTGAATGATCAACAAAATAACGAATGAGGCAATAAAAAAAGTAAAAACAGCTGACGTACCCTGAATAAATGGATAGAATGTTTCTTAATAAAGACAAGGAGGCTTTTTTGATGCAAACGCACGTAATGAATACTGGACAATTTTATTATTACGCTTTTTATAGATGATGTTTGCGTCATATAGATGCAAACAACAGTTGTTTGTATCTATGAAGAGCTCATTTTTGGTGCCTGCATAGATTGGTGAATCTAATGTAGGGCTGAGAAATCGAAACTGATTTTTTATACAACTTTCTGCCGACATTAGAATGATCTGATGTCGGTTTTTTGTGTAGATAAGGAAAGAGGTATGGAGAAAAATGAAAAAAAGAGACAAGGAACAGAAAGGGTGGCAACTGGTTGTTGCAGCCGTCATCTTGGGATTACTGGTCGTAGTAGGGAGTCCTTTTCAAGCAGCAGCGCAAACCGTGGTGGTAGGAACTTCTGGTCAAACCAAACCATTGAACTTTTTCAGTGAAGACAATCAATTGACTGGATTTGAAATCGATGTATTGAAAGAAATGGACGAGCGTTCAGACACTTTGAACTTTACATTTGAAACAGATGAGTTTGCCTCATTGTTTGCGGGACTGGATGCGAAAAAATTTGATTTAGTCGTTAATAATCTTGGGGAAAGTGGTGACCGTCGAGAGAAATATTTGTTTTCTCTGTATCCATATATCGTCACTCAAAATGTGTTGATAACCGCTGCAGACCAGTCAGATGGATTGTCGATTGGTGATCTGAAAGGAAAATCAGTGGCGGTTGTCCCTGCTTCACCACAATCACAATTTTTAGAGTCGTGGAATGAGCACAATCCAGACCAAGCTGTACGCATCCAATATGTGGATTCGGATCCATCGCAAATCATTCGCGATGTAGAGAGCGGGAAATTTGACGCAACAATCTACGCGACGACCTATGTCCATGATGTGGAATCGACATTTGGCATTACACTAAAAACGCATCCCATTGAAAATGAAGCAGATATCAGACAACCCGGTTCGTACTTTATTTACCGTAAAGATGAAGTGGCATTACGGAATGAAATGGATGGACTTTTAGCAGAAATGCGTGCGGATGGCACATTGGCTGAAATCAGTGAGCGGTATTTAGGTCAAGACGATACAAAACTAACAAACGAGATTATTGAAAAAAATGATGCGTTGAACAAAGAAATCGTGACAGCTACAGAAAATCTTACTGTCGAGACCGAAGCAAGCACGAAGGGGAAATTATTTGTTCCGTCGATGATTCCAACAATCATGAAGCAATTGTTGTCAAAACTACCCATCACTTTACTGATGACGGTCGTATCAGTGGCGATTGGGTTCTTGCTGGGTTTTTTGATTGCCATGATTAAGATAAAACAGATTTCTGTATTGACTCAGTTGAGTAATGTTTTTGTTTCATTTATGCGGGGGACACCACAATTGGTACAACTGTTCTTGTCCTTTTATGGCTTCCCTATTCTCGTAGAATGGCTTGGAGAAAAGCTGCATTTTAGTGCGGATGTCAATGCGATCCCTGCGTTAGTGTATGTATTTATTGCGTTTGGACTGAATGAAGCTGCCTATACTTCGGAAACATTCCGTGCAGCATTGTCTTCTGTCAATCAAAGTGAGATTGAAGCAGCTAGATCAATCGGTATGACGAATGCACAAACCATGCGCCGGATCATCTTGCCTTCAGCATTGATCGTTGCTTTGCCGAACTTAGCCAATAGCTTGATTAGCTTGCTCAAAGCGACTTCATTAGCCTTTACCGTGACAATCTTAGATATTATGGGTCAAACACGAATCATTGCAGGAGCGAATTTGCGCTTTTTTGAAGCATACATTGCTGTGGCACTTGTGTATTGGGGAATGTGTATTCTAATTGAACAGTTGGCCAAGGTAGCCGAGCGCAAGTTGAGAGTGGACCAATAGAGGAGAGACGATATGCTTACATTAAAGAATTGGAACAAGTCTTTTAAAGACAATCATGTATTAAAAAATATTGATTTGACCGTCGGTACCGGTGACGTGCTCACAATCATTGGATCAAGTGGTTCGGGTAAATCGACCTTGCTGCGCTCTATAAATTTCTTAGAACCTGCAGATGCCGGGACTATTCAAATCGGCGAGGTGAGCTATGATGCAGCTAAGGCAACAAAAAAAGATATTTTGGCTGTCCGAAGACAAACGGCAATGGTTTTTCAAAATTATGCCTTATTCTCCAAAAAGACAGTTAGAGAAAATGTCATGGAAGCTTTGATTCAAGTAAAAAATCTACCTAAAAAAGAAGCCATTGAACGTGCAGAGGCGCAACTACACTTGGTTGGCATGGCAGACCGAATGGATTTCTATCCAAATAAATTATCAGGTGGACAACAGCAACGTGTAGGCATTGCGCGGGCGTTGGCCATTGAACCAGAAGTCATTTTGTTTGATGAACCCACGTCTGCTTTAGACCCTGAGCTTGTCTCTGGTATCTTAGATGTCATCAAGAAGGTCGCCCACCAAAATACCACTATGATACTCGTGACACATGAAATGAAATTCGCCAGAGAAGTATCGGATCAGGTCATCTTTTTGGATCGAGGCACGATTCTAGAGCAAGGCACCCCAGACGAATTATTTAACCATTCAAAAGAAGCGCGAACGAAGCAGTTTATTCAAGGATTTCAATCGTGAGAATACAAGCGAAGAAGGAATCAACGATTTTCTTACACTAGGACATGATACTGCAGTTGGATAATAGTCCATTAAATGCAGAAATATGCAAGAACGAGATGTGAAAAGGGAATTATATTGGTAGCCAAAAAACTGAGTCATCCATTGACTGAAAAAGATTTGGCAGTGTGACAACAAAACAAGCAACGTCCGGCACATATTTGTGACATATTAAATATTGACTTACCCAGATGAAGTCATTCTACTTTGAAGCAGTGTCGCATGTTATAGGCTATCTGATATAGGACTGATAAAAATAAGGCGCTCTATTTTCTTTTAATCAATGTATGTTTTGAAGTTTGTAGAATTTGCTGATTTGACTGGTGTAGAATGCTTATCTATACATTGTGTATAAGTGTAAAGACGAACAGGCTCATTCCATGCGGAATGGGTCTGTTCGTCTTCACATTGAGACAATTCCTTTTATGCATCTTCTTTCAAATACCGCCACAAAGTCGTTCGACTAATGCCCAATTGAGCAGCTGTCTTTGATTGATTGCCTTTATTTTGTTCCAGCACATGTAGAATGATCTCTTTCGTGTAATCAAACAAGGTTGGCTGATGCAGAGAATTCTTGGTTTTTACGTTCAAAATCTTCATGCTGGCGAAATTGTGGATCAAACGTTCTTTGTTCAAAAGTTCAGTGACTTGGTGATCAGAGATATAGTGGGTCGTTGCATTGACAACAAGTTCTTTGACGCAGTCTTCTAACTGATCAAAGTTTCCTGGCCAATCATAGTCGAGGAATGCGTTTAACGCATTTGGCTCAAACCCCATGATTTCTTTGCTGTAGGCGATATTCACTTTATTCAAGAGTAAAGTCGTGAGAATATTTAATTCATTTTTTCTTTCACGAACAGCTGGGGCATAGATTTTGGCACTATGCAATTCACTGACGAGCCGATCAAATTTGTGGGGATTATCTGAATGGTTGGTATCGTAAGTGAATATTATTTGATTGCGGCGTAAGACATTGGTTGATTTGATCAGATCAAGTAGTCGCTCGATGGCTGTGAGATCTAACTGATCAATGTTTGAAAAAAAGATTGTATTATGCATATCGACGAAAGGCCCATTTGCAGCATTCACAAGGAATTTCCATAACTTGTCCGTTGCTGTTTTGCAGTCGATCGTAATCAAGTAGTTGTTGTTTTTCGTTTGTTCCAAATAGATTTTTTTGGCAATTTTATTTTTGGCAGTGCCACTTTCACCAAATACTAAATAGGCGCGAAAACTGTTTTTATAGTGGGTCAATTCATCTTTGATGGTACTTGGAATGAGTTGGGTGGCTAATAATTGCTTCGCCAGTTGGTCTTCCACGTCATTTTTCTTCTGGTAGGTGACCGCAGCTTCCTTCCGCATAGCGGGTGTTTGCTGTTTTTGCAGCCAACAACTATAAAAAATAGCATCATCCAGGGTATAACTAGCAATATTTAATGAAAAAAAGCGATCTAAATGGGCAACGTACAATTGACTTTCGCCGGTTTTCGTTTGATTGGTACGCAAAGATTGTCGGATATCATCCTGCAACCGCTCATCAGTAATCGACGTAAATACGGTACGAAATGCTTGATCAAATAAGATCATATAAGGCGATTGGGCAAGGATACCTTGCGCCAATATCGCTTTTTCTCGCTTGACTTGATTGACTTGGGTAACGATGGTGACTGCATCATTAAAAGCACTTTTGATACTTTCTAGACCGGAGGTAATCAACAGTGTATTGAACGCACGGCTTTGTGCGATTCGATTGGTGATGGCATCGCACAAAATCAAAGGATAGCCTTTTTCCGCAATCGTATCAAGAATGGTTTGCGCGTCTTGTTTATCATAAATCGTTTGGATCTCTATTGAATAGCCGAGAAGATCACAGAGTAGATGGGCTTTTTCGGTGATGCTGGGATACCCTACAATGGCAAAATTTTCCGTATAATTTTCGGCCAGTCGAATGGCGCTCAAGACATCATAAATCGATAATGACACATCAATGACAGGCAAAGAAACGGATTGACGAATCAACCGAGCTGTTCCTCCGCGAGAAATAATCGCGTCAAAACCCTCAGATTGCATCTTTTCCGCTAATAATTGACCATCTTCTAAATCAGCCGTAAAAATGGACGCATTGATTTCTGAATATTGCGCCGCAATCACTTGCATGGAGTGGTTTAATTCTTCATAAGGTGCGATACCCAACACATTGATTTTCTCCATAATCATTCTCCTTTACTATCATATGTTTCATATATGAACAATAGTAACATGATTTATTTTAAAAAAGTAAGATTATTTTGACGATTGTTTCTAAATTAAACATTTTTTAGATAATTCATAATGTAAACGCTTGTATTTTGCTTTTATAATCAAGTCAAGAAGTTCAAGGCGGTGAGTAAATGTTAAAGTTATTAGTTATCGCAGATGATTTTACTGGCGCTTTGGATACAGGCGTTCAATTTTCAAGTCACGGCATTCAGACGATGGTGTCTACACAAACCGAGATCGATTACGGGAGGATATCGTCAGCTTTAGAAGTGCTGGTGATCAATGCCGAAAGTCGTCATTTGAGCCAGAATCAGGCATATGAACGCATCAAAGCCATTCTTTCAGATGCTTTAGCAGCAGACATTCCCTATATCTACAAAAAGGTGGATTCTGCCTTAAGAGGAAATATCAGTTCAGAAATCAAAGCAGTCGTTGATAGTTTTCCGCAACAAGCAATTCCCTTTTTACCTGCTTACCCCGAGATGAATCGGGTAGTGGTAAATGGGCACTTATATATAGATGATGTACTGGTGTCAGAGAGTGTATTTGCAGAAGATCCTTATGAACCGGTGAGAGAGAGCAATATTATCCAGCGATTAAAAAAAGAGGCAAATCTCTCAGCGGTATTGATTCAAGAAGAAATGATCCATCAAGAATACGCGGCAGTTCATGTCTTTGATGCCCAAACCGATGAGATGCTGAGATGGCAAGCAGAAAAATTGCAAGAAGCAAATTTATTAAGGGTTACGGTGGGTTGTGCAGGATTCGCTAAGGTTTTGGCAAAACAGCTCTTCCCGGCACGAGAGAACGTCGCCCATACGATCGAAAAACCGATCGTCGTCGTCTGTGGCAGTGTCAATCCAATCACGCAAGCGCAAGTCCAATATGCAGAAGAACGTTACCCGAGAATTTCTCTCACAGCAGACCAATTATTAACAGCAGACTATTGGGATAGTCCGCAAGGAAAAGAAGATCGACAGGCCTATAGCCGATTGATGCAAGAATATCCCTTGATCATTTTTGAAACATTCAGTGAGAATACATCCGCAGAGCTACGCAGACGAAGTGAAAAAACCAATCATTCGGTTAGCGACAGCCGCTTTCAGATTGGCGTCGCACTTGGGAAGTTGACTGAAGCGTTGTGGACAGAACATCAAGAGAACACTTTTTTATTCACTGGCGGAGATACGTTATTTCAATCAATGGAAGTTTTAGGCATCAAGGGCATCATACCATTGACAGAAATGCAACCTGGTATTGTTTTATCGGTGCTGGAGTGGAATAATAAGCAAATGAAAGTTATCACAAAATCCGGAGGGTTTGGATCAGAAACGTTATTTGAAGAGTTGATAGGAAAACAAGCAAATTTAGAGGAGGATATACCATGTTAACAGATTATAGTTTAAAAATGCCTAAAAATATTCGCGCAGGTGCACATGCCATTGAGCAACTGACAGATATCTTAAATGATTCGATCAAAAAAATCGTCATCTTTACAGACAAAGGATTGTTAGGACTAGGACTGGTTGATCTGCCGATTCAAATGATAAAAGAAGCTGGGATCGAATATACGATTTTATCTGATATTCCTGCAGAACCCAATTATCATGAAGCACAAGCGATGATCGACGCCTTTAAAGAAGAAAAGGCAGACTTTATTATTGCTGTAGGCGGCGGATCGGTCATGGATGTAGCCAAACTTGCTTCGATTCTGGCGACGGATGCGTATACTGTCAAAGATTTATTAGACAATCCTCTTTTAGCAAAAAAACAAGTGCCAAGTTTGATGATTCCATCTACAGCAGGAACCGGTGCTGAGGCTACGCCAAATGCGATTGTTGGTGTTCCGGAAAAAGATTTGAAGATTGGGATCGTGAATCCAGAGATGATTGCTGATTTTGTTTTGCTAGATGCCCGATTGATTCAAAACTTGCCTCAGCCGATCGCTGCAGCAACTGGGGTCGATGCGCTCTGTCATGCCATCGAATGTTTCACTTCTGCTAAAGCCAACCCAATCAGTGATACATTTGCCTTAGAAGCATTAGATTTGATTATGAACAATATCATTGAAGCTTGTACAAATTCAGAAGCCTTAACGGCCAAAAGTAAGATGTTGCTAGGTTCATTTTATGCGGGCGTAGCGATCACTGCCTCAGGAACGACAGCAGTTCACGCATTGTCTTATCCGTTAGGAGGGAAATACCATATTGCGCATGGTGTGTCGAATGCAATCTTGTTGACACCAGTTATGAAGTTCAATGAGCCAGCGATCAAAGATTTATTGGCCATCGCCTATGACCGTGTCGTAAAAGATGGCGACAAAGGCTTATCTGAAGCTGAAAAATCAGCCTATATGATCAACCGATTAGACGAGATCGTCAAAGTGCTGGAGATTCCCACTAGCTTACAAACGTTCAACGTACCGGCTGAAGACATTGACGGATTAGTTGAAGCAGGGATGGAAGTCACACGTTTGCTTGTGAACAACAAGCGTGAAGTCACCCCAGAAGATGCCCGGGCTATCTATTTACAAATTTTGTAATACAGCAAAAGAAAGGACGTAGTTAAAGTTGAAAAAATTGATTGGTATTACCATGGGCGATCCAGCAGGGATCGGACCTGAGATTTCACTAAAAGCTTTCGCAAATAATGCATTGTATGACCAATGCCGTCCCTTGCTGATTGGCGATGCATCAGTCTTAGCTTATTACCTGAAACAACATCCAGAATTATCTCTCACACTAAATGTGATTGAAGAGCCAAGCGAAGGAAAATACGTCTACGGCATAATCGACTTGATTGATTTGAACCTCATCGATATGCATACATTTGAAATTGGAAAAGTGTCAGAAGCCGGCGGAGATGCTGCTTTTCAATACGTCAAAACAGTGATTGAACTGGCATTGGCCAAGAAAATCGATGCAACAGTCACCAATCCACTGAACAAAGAAGCAATGAATGCGGCAGGCCATCATTATGCCGGACATACCGAAATCTACGCGGACCTCACCGGGACCGAAAAATATACGATGATGTTGGCAGATGGTAATTTGCGAGTGGTACATGTGTCGACACATGTGTCATTAAGAGAAGCCTGTGACCGGGCAACGAAACAAAGAGTGCTAGATGTGATTCGGATCGCGGATAAAGCGTGTAAGGATCTAGGCATTGAAAATCCTCGTGTTGCAGTGGCAGGACTCAATCCACACTGCGGGGAAAATGGTCTCTTTGGTCAAGAAGAAATTTTAGAGATCAATCCAGCAGTTGAAGCAGCCAAAGCCGAAGGGATCAATGTTTATGGCTCTTTGCCAGCGGATACTTTATTTTCTAAAGCCAACGGTGGTATGTACGATATCGTCGTCGCCATGTATCACGATCAAGGACATATTCCACTGAAGCTTTTGGGTTTTGTCTATGACCAAGCAGCACAAAAATGGGCGGCTGTCGAAGGGGTCAATATTACCCTGAATTTGCCAATCATCCGAACATCTGTCGATCATGGGACAGCGTTTGATCAAGCAGCACATTGGACTGCTAGTGAAGCAAGTCTAGAAAATGCCATTGCCTACGCAATCCGTCTTGCAGAAAATACCAAGCAAGCGCAAATCTAATCTATAGGAGGAGACACAACGTGACCCAATTAACGCGTGTTCATCAATCAGAACCAAATGGAGTATTGTATCATGAAGACTTTCTAGGCATCGAGTACGGGCTGATTCCCACAGGTGGAAACAAGACAGCACATGCGCCAGCATTGATTGAAACTGCCGATGGCGGCCTGTTATGTGCCTGGTTTGCCGGCAGCTTTGAAGGGAGTGGAGACATTTCCATTGTCGTATCTAAGCTAGATCCAATGACACAAACCTGGTCTGTACCAGAAACCGTTTCTCAAGGAAAAGAGCGTAGTGAACAAAATCCTTCTTTCTTTCGTGCACCAGATAATCAGATCTGGTTGATTTATACATCACAAGTGAGTCGTCAAGAAGGAAAAGACAACATGCAATTCACCTCGATCATCATGGTCCAAACATCCGCTGATGAAGGCCAAACTTGGGGAGAGCCAGAAGTATTGTTTGAACATGAAGGCACATTTGGTCGTCAAGGCATTCAGATTTTAAGCAATGGCCGCTGGTTATACAGTACTTGGCTATGCGAAGATTCAGCAGAAGGATTGACCAACGATCCAACTGAATTTCAAATTTCCGATGATAAAGGCCAAACCTGGCAACCAGTTCGGATGCCTGATAGTAGTGGTCGGGTCCATGCCAATGTCGTTGAAGTTGAGCCAGGTCATTTGATCGCCTTTATGCGCAGCCGCTTTGCTGATTTTGTTTACAGTAGTGAATCACTAGACTTCGGTGACAGTTGGTCGGTACCAGAAGCAACGGTATTGCCGAACAATAATGCCAGCATCAGTGCCATTAAACTTGTTTCAGGAGAAGTTGCTTTGGCTTACAACCTGAATGCAGCACCAAATGCGGTATTCGGTCAGGTAGCATGGCCAGGATTGCGCAACCCAGTTGCCGTATCAGTCAGTGAAGATTTTGGCAAAACTTGGCCCATTGGCCGTATCTTTGAAGCAGCTGAAGGCTATATTGGTGCCGAAAACAAGACCAATAATTCACAGCATGAGTATCCTACTTTATATCAAGATAGTCAGGGCATCCTGCACTTAGTCTATGCGTATCGTAATCGATTATGCGTGAAATATGTGCGCTTTACCCGTGAAGATCTATTTGGTCAAAAGCGAGAAACAAGTGGCGTCTATAACCCGACTTCAGGTGAAGGTGTAGAAAAATAAGCAATTAGACGATAGATGCGTGCACTTCCCGGGACGTACGCATCTGTCGATCATTCTAGAACAAATGAAAACGTATACTATAAAAAATGAGGAGAAACTAAAATGAAAACAATTGAATTAAAAGGAATCATTAGCCCAATTTTGACACCCATGCACGAGGACGAAAGCATCAATGTTGAAGAACTGCGCAACGAAGTCGAACGCATGATCAGCAATGGGATCCATGGTATTTTTCCATTTGGCACAAATGGAGAAGGGTACATCTTGTCAGCGGAAGAAAAGAAAACTGTTTTAGAAGTAGTGGTTGATCAAACCGCAGGACGAGTGCCAATTTATGCAGGTACTGGTGCGATCTCCACGAAAGAAACCATCGCCCAAAGTAAAATGGCACAAGAAGCTGGGGCAGATGTCTTGTCGATCATTGCGCCAAGCTTTGCAGCAGCAAGCCAAGAGGAAATCTATACCCATTACAAAACGGTTGCGGCATCCGTAGATATGCCAATCGTTTTATACAATATCCCTGCCCGGACCGGTAACGCGATTGCGCCAGCAACTGTCGCACGTCTAGCGCAAATCGAGAATATTATCGGCGCGAAAGATTCTAGTGGGAACTTCAGCAACATCCTAGGGTATATCGAAGCAGGAAAAAGCAAGACCAATGGCAAGTTTTACACATTATCTGGTAATGATCAGTTGATTATTTGGACATTATTGGCAGGTGGTACAGGTGGTATTGCCGGATGTGCGAATGTTTACCCACAAACAATGTCTTCTATCTATGATTTATTTGTTGAAGGCAAGATTGAAGAAGCGAAGACGGCCAATGGCAGTATCCAAAACTTTAGAGACTGCTTCAAATATGGCAATCCAAACACGATCGTCAAAACTGCAGCAGGATTATTGGGGAATCCTGTAGGTAAATGTCGCGCACCTTTCAATCAAATTCCAGAAGCTGGAATTGCTGCTTTGCAACAAGTGTTGGAAGAAAACAAAAACAACGGTATGCGTTGATCAAAACAACCCGCTGAAGGTGGTCAACGATTGGCCATTCTGCATATCACAAGATGCCGCCAATCGATTGATCACACTTATAGGTAAAAGTAGGAGGATATTATGACGGTACAAATGATGATTGCATTAGCAATTACGGTAGTCATGATCGTCTTGATCATGATTGAAAAAATCCCTTTTGGGGCAGCACCATTGTTCGCCTGTCTATTGTTGGTTATGTTTGGTATCACTGATATCAAAGGTGCATTTGCTGGTTTCTCAAATTCCACGATCATTATGTTGGCTGAGTTTATGGCCATCATTGCCGCCTTAGAAAAGACAAGTTTTATTGTCGTTTTCAAAAAAGCCATGTTCGCTATGGCGAACAAGGGTGGATTTCGATCATACTTGTTGATTATTTGTATTGTAATGTTGGGCTGTAGTTTGTTTGGTACTGGATCGACAGCGTATTATGTTCTGACATTGGGTTTGCTTTCAACATTGCCTTATTCAAAAAAATTGCCACCATCTAAAGTCATTATGACTGCAGGGTTTGCAGCCAACCATCCTTTGGTGCCTTTCAATACCGCATTGCAATATGGCATCGTGATTGCTGTGTTGAATGCTGCAGGGATCATGTCAGAAGTATCCGTATTTAAATTTGCCATTGTCAATTTATTCTTATCTTTAGGTTTCTTACTAAACTGTATTATTCAATATAAATTTTTACCGGACCATCCAACATCAGGGGATGATCCAGATGCACCTGTGTGTGATGAAGAAGATAGCGCGCCTTTGCTGCCTCGTTGGAAAGAACTTGTGACATATGCTGTTTTTATCTTCGCAGTTGTCGGTATGTTGCTGCAAAGTAAAATTGGTGATGCCGGATATGCGATGGCAGGCTTATCAGTCGCTGTTATCCTGGTGATCGGTGTTTTGGATTTCAAAGAGATCCGTGATTCTATCAGCGCGCCGATCATTCTGATGTCTGCTGGGGTGATTGGTGTGGCTGATGCCTTGGGCAGTACTGGCTTGACAAACTTAGTCGGCACGACTGTAGCAGGGATGTTAGGCACCAACGTGAATCCATTTGTGATGATTTTCGTTTTCTGTATCTTGACCAGCTTATTGGCAACATTGACAGGATCAACGATTGGCACGGTATATGTGTTCACACCATTAGCGATTGCCACTTGTACCAGTCTAGGCCTTGATCCGACAGCGGCAGCTTGTGCCATTGTGATCTCAGGTTGGTGTGGTCACTTCTTGCCAATCGATGGCATGCCAGCCATGATCTTAGGAACAGGAAAATATACCGCCAGTCAGTTCTGGCGCTTTACGATCCCGCAATATTTCATTCGGTTGGTCTTTTTGACTGTTGGTTCGATCTTGATGTTTCCAATGTAGGCAAAGATAAAGAAGGAAAGAGGAATAGCATATGAAAAATACATTCGAACTTGAACATATTGGTATCAATACGGAGAATGAAACAGAGGCCAAAAATCTAGCTGCACAACTAAGTATGATCTTTAATCTGCAGCCTCGTGCAGGGCAAAAATCCGAATTTGCGGGTGATTACTTTGAATGCATGAAGGCGCCTTTCTTGGGCGCAAATGGACATATTGCCATGCGTACCAAAGATTTAGAAAGTGCAGTTGCTGAGTTGGAAGAAAAAGGCTTGCAGTTCAACATGGATACTGCAGCTTACGATGAAGAGAACCAACTGAAGAATATCTATTTGGCTGGAGAATTTGGCGGATTTGCCATTCATATTTTGAAAAAATAAGCTGAGGCAGCAATAAAGCTAACCTGACAGCGAGATCACAGCAGAATCCGCCAAAGGCTGCTGTGATTTTTTTCATAAATTCACCAAAGTCCAATGAAAATAGAGTATAGTAGTTGATGTATAAAAAAAGTGAATAGGGGATGAATCGTTTGACATTATGGTTTGCCAAATCCAAAGAAGACGTCTTACAGGCTTTGGATACGGACCAGCAACAAGGACTGTCCAAGCAAGAAGTGGAGAAACGTCTACAGTCTTTTGGTCATAATGCACTAGATGTGCAAAAGAAAGAAAGTTTATTGAAGAAAGTCATTGGCCAATTAAAAGATCCGATGATCATCGTATTGTTGATTGCGGCATTTCTTTCCTATGTATCCAGCGGTTTTGAAGATTGGGTCGAATCAGTGATCATTCTTTTGATCGTGGTGATCAATGCCATTATTTCGATCTCGCAAGAAAACAATGCCAGCAAATCACTGGAAGCTTTACAAAAAATGTCTGCACCTTTGGCCAAAGTGATCCGGGATGGACAACTGGAACATGTGGATACAACCACATTGGTACCAGGGGACATTATTGAGTTAGAAGCGGGAGATTTGGTTCCTGCCGATGCCCGAGTGCTGAAAGCAATCAATCTAAAAGCAGATGAAGCAGCAATGACTGGTGAATCAGTGCCCGTCAACAAGAAAGACCTAGAGACCTTGCCAGAAGATACCGGCTTGGCTGATCGCAAAAACATGCTGATCTCTTCAACTGTGATCACCAACGGTCGTGGGACGTGTGTCGTGACCGAAACTGGGATGAAAACAGAAGTTGGCCGAATCGCCGGCATGTTGATCTCAGAAGATGAAAATACGACACCATTGCAAAAGAAAATGGCAGAAATTTCTAAATTGTTGTCGATCATTTGCTTAGGTATCTGTGTCTTGATGTTCGTGGTTGGCTTATTATATGGCCGTCCGATTTTGGACATCTTCATGATGGCCGTTTCACTTGGTGTAGCCGCAATTCCTGAAGGCTTAGCCGCAATCGTAACGATCGTTCTTGCTTTAGGCGTCCAACGGTTGGTCAAACGCAATGCAATCGTGAAAAAATTGCCAGCTGTGGAAACTTTAGGGGCCGCATCCGTGATTTGCAGCGACAAAACCGGCACACTGACACAAAACAAGATGACGATCGTGGAAACATTTACTTATGGTGATCAGTCAGAAGCGCAATTGTTGACGATTGGTGCGTTATGTAATGATTCCAAATTGACGGCGACTGCCGGAGATGTTCAAGTCACAGGCGATCCAACAGAAACAGCCTTTGTTACCAAAGCCTATGAAGAACAGTTGAACAAAAATGAATTAGAAACAACCTATCCGCGGGTTGCTGAGATTCCTTTTGATTCAGAACGCAAATTGATGAGTACGATCCACAAAACAGAAACAGGCTATCGTGTGATGGTCAAAGGTGCACCAGATGTCCTATTGACCCGTTGTATCATGGATGGCACAGCACAACAAATCATTGCGGACAAAAATGCCGAAATGGCGTCAAAAGCGCTGCGGGTACTTGGCGCTGCATACAAAGACATTCCAGCGATTCCAGCAGAGTTGACATCGGAAGACATCGAGAATGGCTTGACCTTTGCTGGTTTAGTCGGCATGATCGATCCACCGCGTCAAGAAGTCAAAGAAGCTGTGGCACAATGTTATGATGCTGGGATTCGCCCAGTAATGATCACAGGAGACCACAAATTGACTGCCGTTGCGATCGCAAAAGAATTAGACATCTTCCGTTCAGGTGATCGAGCCTTGACTGGTGCGGAATTAGATACGATGCCGCAAGAAATTTTAGAAGAAGAAGTCGGTCATTATTCTGTTTATGCCCGGGTATCGCCTGAGCACAAAATGCGGATCGTCAAAGCCTGGCAAGCCAATGGCATGGTCGTGGCAATGACTGGTGATGGCGTTAATGATGCGCCAGCGTTGAAAGTGGCAGATATCGGTTGTGCCATGGGGATTACCGGTACGGACGTAGCCAAAGGCGCAGCTGATATGATCTTGACAGATGATAACTTTGCAACGATCGTTCATGCCGTAGAACAAGGTCGGGGGATCTATGCCAATATCAAAAAATCGATCCAATATTTATTGAGTTGCAACATTGGTGAAATCATTACGATCTTTGTTGCGACAGCGTTGAACTTCCACCAAATGCCTTTGGTGGCGATCCAGTTATTGTGGCTGAACTTGGTGACTGACTCACTGCCTGCCTTGGCTTTAGGGATGGAGCCCGTTGAACCAGGCGTGATGAAACAAAAACCACGGGATTCTCGTAAAAGTATTTTTGCGGACGGATTTGCTTCTAGTATGATCTTTTATGGTGTCTTGGTAGGTGCGATCACGTTGGCTGCGTATTGGTTAGGTGAATATGTGCTATCCGATCCAGCGATCGCAGATGGTACGGCCAATACGATGGCCTTTGCCACATTGGTCTTCGGGGAACTGACGCGGGCCTATGCCGTACGTAGTGAAACCCGTTCAATCTTCAGTATTGGCCTGTTTTCAAACAGCGCCATGAACAAGGCCTTTGTTGTCAGCTTGGCGATGCAATTGGCTGTCTTGTTCATTCCATTCTTGCAAGATATCTTCAGAGTAACAAGCTTGAATGTGACCGAATGGATCATCGTGATTGGCTTATCCTTGATTCCGTTGATCGTCAGTGAATTGAACAAATTGATTCGTCACGGCGGCAAAAATCAAAACAACGCAGCTGAAATAGCTGCATAATCAAAAAATCATGCGACCCGAATTTTGTGGGTATGCATGATTTTTTGTGATCTTTGCTTGTCAATTTTTTCTATACCTTGATCAACATCTGTAAGAAAAAGACGTCAATTTTCTTTTTTAGTTTACAAAATAAACCAAAAGGCGTAGACTGTATCTAGTTTAAAAAGTAAACTAAGGAGGAGAAAACGATGCCTATCGAAGAAATCAGAACCTTCAATCGCTACTACGCCCGCATATTAGGGATGTTTGACCAAAAAGTATTTGATTCAAAGTATTCAATGGTGGAAATGCGGATCCTCGGTGAAATCAGCCGACAGCCTAGTGTCACCGCCAATGCTCTGACCCAGTACTTGATGATAAAAAAAAGCTATTTAAGCCGTATGCTGTCAAAGCTCGAAAAAGACGGGCAGATTTATCGGAAGAAAGATCCAGCGGATAGCCGTGTCTATCATCTCTACCTGACAGAAGCAGGCCAACAGCTAAATGCCTTTATCGAAGAACGGTCGAATGAGAAAGTGCAGGGACTAACAAAACACTTGGATAAGGAGGAGCTACAGACACTCGTTGATGCCATGGACAAGATTACGACAATACTCGAAAAAGTCGTGCCAAATGAAATGGAGGAAATCTAATGCTATCTTTTGAAAATGATTATTCGGAAGGGGTTCACCCCGCTATTTTAGACCGATTTGCCGCAACCAATATGGTGCAAGAAAGCGGCTATGGCACAGACATATTCACTCAATCGGCCAAGGAAAAAATTCGAGAAGCGATTGGACTAAAAGAAGCGACCATTCACTTCCTTGTCGGTGGTACGCAGACAAATCAAATCGTGATCGACAGCCTATTGCGCAGTTATGAAGGCGTGATCGCTGCCGATACCGGCCATATCAGCACCCACGAAGCTGGTGCCATCGAATACAGCGGCCACAAAGTATTGACGATTCCTGCCGAGGCGGGAAAACTATCGGCCGCATCCGTAGCCAACTATCTGCAAACATTTTATGCCGATGCCAATCACACGCACATGGTGTACCCAGGGATGGTCTATATTTCTTATCCCACAGAATATGGCACGTTGTATACGAAAGAAGAATTGACCAAATTGTCTCAAGTATGCCAGGACTATGAGATTCCTTTATTTATTGATGGTGCACGTTTGGGGTATGGGCTAGCCAGTCCGCAAGCAGATCTGACCTTTGCGGATATCGCCGCACTAAGTGATGTGTTTTATATCGGCGGCACCAAAATAGGCGCACTTTGCGGAGAAGCTGTCGTCTTTACCAAACAAAATGAACCCAAGCATTTCACTACATTTATCAAGCAACATGGTGCCTTGTTGGCCAAAGGTCGACTTTTAGGCATTCAGTTTGATACATTGTTTACGGATGATTTATATCTAACAATCAGTCAACATGCCGTTGCGATGGCAATGATACTCAAAGAAGGTATGATTGCCAAAGGCTATCCCATGTACTTAGATTCACCCACAAATCAGCAATTTTTTATCCTACACAAGGACACGTTGAAAACCCTGGAGTCACACGTCAAATTTTCTCGATGGGAAAACTACGATGACCAACATCAAGTCGTACGTTTTGCGACAAGCTGGGCTACTTCAGCAGAGAATATTGCGGCGTTGCTGGCGTATCTGCCGGAGGTTTGAGTAAAGTTAAGCATTTGATAATGGTATTGTGAGGGATTGTTGGTGTGACCATCGAATAAATAAAAAATCAGGCATCATCTCACAACGAGGATGCCTGATTTTTTTACATAGAAGCTATAGAGTAGTCGGTGTTGAAGTAATCCGCTATAGATTAAATTCATATGCAAGCATGACTAGGCTAGAGCGTCTTTTTCTAGGTAATATAGCGCTTGTCATCTGTCATCAAATAAGTTCTCTTCCCCCAGGTAAGAGAGCCATCCATTCATCTGCTTCATAAAAAGCAGCTTCATCGCCTATTAAAAAAGGGTCTTCTACCTTCGGAACCAAAAAGATCGTCCCATCTTCGACATACACAACAATATAGTCTTGATTGGCCATAGGCTTGTGTTCATGATTAGATGGTAAAGTGATGATTACAGAATTTCCTTGCATCCTCGATGTAGCTGTAAGCATGTGAATCACTCCTTTTGGTATACTATACCATGATATAGGAAGAAGCATCGTTGTTTCATGGAACAATGGTATAATTGAATCCTAACTGGTCATAACTGAAAGGGGTCTATATGGATATTTGGGAGAAACTCTATCAAGAAGCAAAAGCACTGTACAATCCGCATGAAGTATCACCGTTTATCTACGCTGAGCATGTCGTCTGTGCTTTAGAAGCCGGCGATGGGCAAATTTATACCGGGTATTGTTTTGAAGCTACAGCTGGTGTTTTCCACCTTTGCGCCGAACGTGCAGCGGCTTTTAACATGTATCAACAAAGCAAACAAACCAAAATCAACAGGATCATCACCTTTCGTGATGAAGCACCCGCAGCAGTCGGCGGTATGCCTTGTGGCGCCTGTCGAGAGTTTCTGATGCAATTGGATCAGGAAAATGCGGAAACAACCTTTATGGTGGACTATCAGAAAAGAGAAATCGTGACACTAAAAGAATTGCTGCCGAAATGGTGGGGTGCAGACAGGTATGATGCAGCACCATGAATCATAGTCTGAAGTGCCAAATGAATGGATGAATATCAGAATCAATCTCTGGAAAGGAGCAAGCGAATGGATAAAGAATCGAATGGTACGTATATCTATCACATATCTACCAACCCCAAACACCAAAAGGGCGATCTTTTTTCGATGGATGAACAAGCTATCGGATTTAGCATTCAGGGACAGGTATCGATAGTTACAGGCATGAATGATTCTTTGGCAGCAACGATAGCGGCTATCAAAAAAAGTGAACTAGTATATATGGCTGGTGATGTTGATGCCACAACATTATTTGAATTGGGCATAGCCATTTCTTTGGGGAAAACAGTGTATTATGTGGCTGAACAAGCCGAAAACAAGGTCGCAGCGTTGCTTCCTTATGATGTGGAACAACTAAAATATATTTCCTTTCAGCAGTTCATGGATATTATGGAAGCGTATATGTGAGAAAGTGTTGCTGGGATACGTAATCTCAACATACGTCTATAAACTAAACGTAATCTAATGAAGATTGCGTTTTTTTATCTAGCTAGGACGGTGCGTTTTCTTTTACTTGACGAAACACGGCAAACTGCGTATGATGATGTTGTAACTATATTGATTACAACTAAAAAACATCAAAAATGAAGGAGTGTATGATAAATGACCTACTTAGTCACTGGTGCAACAGGTGGATTTGGCGGATTGGCGCTACAATTTTTGAAAGAGTTGGTACCTCAAGAAGAGATTTATGCGTTGGTTCGGAGTGAAGAAAAAGGCGCTGCGTTGAAAGAAGCGGGCTTTCATGTGCGGATCGGGGATTATTCTGATCTAGATTCGATGAAAGAGGCTTTGACAGGTATCGATCGTTTGCTATTTGTGTCAGGCGGCACAGACAATCGTCAGGCGGAACATACCAATGTTGTGAAAGCGGCGCAAGAAGCGGGTGTCTCATATATTGCCTACACAAGTTACGCTGAGGCCACAAAATCGACAACTGCGTTAGCTGCAGACCATATCTTTACGGAAAAATTGATTGGCGAAAGCGGGATTGCCCATACATTTTTGCGCAACAACTGGTATCTGGAAAACGAATTATTGCTTATTGGTGAAGCACTCAAAACGGGTAAGTTTGTGTACGCTGCAGGAGAAGGCAAGACTGGCTGGGCATTGAGAAGAGAATATGCCGAAGTTGCCGCCCATGCATTAGCTGGTAAGGACTTTCCTGAGATTCTTGAATTATCAGGGGCACCAATCACGTATGAAGCATTGGGCGCAGCCCTAAAAGAAGCAACTGGTAAAAATCTAGAGATCGTGGCCACCGATGATCAAGGCTTTGTACGGCACTTGGTGGCAGGAGGACTGCCGCAACCAGTAGCGGAAATCTTTTTGACTTTCCAACAAGATATCAGAGACAATCAACTGGCAGTTTACAGCGATGACTTTGAAAAAGCATTAGGCAAACCATTGGTCAGCCGTGTGGACGGGTTAAAAGAACTGCTGCAATAAGGAAATAGAGAAGCTTTATTCCGGAACATGTAGTCCAAAAATGACAGCCAAAAGCAGATATTGATTGCTTTGGCTGTCATTTTTGTGTATATAATTTTCTTCTGAGGCGTTCAAGGCCTCAATCGCTCAACTTTTGCCAACAAGAGAGTATTTATTTAGTTTGAAGGGTAAGATATACTATGACTAAGTCGATGCGAAGCATGTAGACGACAGCAGCATGTAAAGGGGTGATTTTGTGAAAAAAAGCATATTTGTACTTATCAGTATCATGCTCATCGGTAGCATCATATTTTATGCTTATAGCAATTATATCAATGGACATATTGTTGGGATTATACAAGATGAAGACAGCAGCCTACAATTCAACGAGGCCATGTACTATCCCGTCTACAATGCAGAACATATAGACGAAGGCGACTTTTTGGGCTATCTCACAAACGGGCGCAATCGGATAGAGGTTTTTGATTCAAAAGAAAAACTGTATCAAGTCACTGATGAAGAGCCAATGGACTATCTTCTCTATACACTTCATGCCGAAATGGAATTGATTCGCGTTCTGCATGTTGCCAACCATGTGAAGACGATACCTATCACATTTTTTGACCAACTTCCATATGAATCGATAGATGCTATCACATATCAGGGCCAGTCATTTCATCAATACTTGGCAGTCGAAGAAAATATCACCCAGCAGTTGCGTATCCTAGATGAAGATGCCACGTTGGTGTACTATGCTTTTGAAAGCGTTCCTTCACACCAATGGTTGGTTGTATACAATAAAGAAGTAAATACGTATCATGCATTTTTTACAGAATTCGATCAGTTAGATGCAGTGCCGGCTGCAATCTATGTCTATCATCAACCGGATACGTTGTAGAGAAGGGATGACAAGTATTGTGACAAGCAACCAGAAAAAGATTGGAATCGGCGTATTATTTTGTGGGCTCATCATTGTCTTAGGCGCAGCTGTTTTCTTTCTCGCTCACCCCAAAAAAGACCTGTCGATCATCAATGCGCAAGGGACGATTCAACAGTCGATGACCCTGACAAGACAGTATCAAAATGGAGAAGAAACCATATATCATAGCGATACAATCCATTCTGCAGAAGCAGCTGTTCCTGATAACGAGAGCAGCGGTGAGAGTAGTCTATCCCTGATGATCAATGGTCAAGCGCAGACAATCGTTGGGTATATCGATAGCAATACAAAAAAATATTCACTCGAACTTAAAGTCGTTGATTTCGAGGAAGCCACAGGAAGAATCGTGATGGCTGTCACGTATGTTGACGGCTTGAATGATCATAAGAGGGAATTTGTTTTTGAGTGAAACAAAAAAGGGGGAGTTAATATTAAAAAAAGCTATTTGATCCTACTCAGAACCATATTATATATAGGTGTGCCAATGATTATTGGATTGATTGTTGGTCATATATTTGATTTCAGCCCATTCATTTTTGCAGCGATTATCTATGGCGTGATGTTCATTTTTATGATTCCTTCAGATAGTTTCTTTTCTAGTTCAGTTGACTATCAGACGAAAACCTTGAATCCTACTTTTAGACCGGCCAAGTTTGAAATGAAGACAGACAGTCTAGAAAGCACAATAAAGGTCATTGTCGTTTTCTTGGCTTTGATTATTTGCCTTATAATTGTCTATTATCAGTACGTATAAAGTAGATTTCAAGACGATAAACCTTGAAAAAAGTCGCTAGCGCATTATCCCTATAAATCTGCTATAGTAAAAATAAAAAAAGAAGAGGCACAGGATGGAAATCAGACTTTTACGTTATTTTTGGACAGTTGCCCAAGAAGGAAATATATCAAGAGCAGCGAAACTATTGAATATCACGCAACCTACCTTGAGTCGTCAGATTCGCGAGTTAGAAGAAACCTTGGGCGTGCCGTTGTTTCGCAGAGAAAAGAACCAGCTGTATTTATTGCCGGATGGCTTTTTTCTCAAAGAGCGGGCAGAAGAGTTGATTCTTCTTAGTGATAAATTAGATCGGAACTTTGCTGAAAGGAAGCAGGCGCAGCTTGAAGGTGTGATGACCATCGGCTGTGTGGAGGCAGATAATTCGGACACTGTCGCTATGATGCTAGAAGAAATGGTCAAGGATTACCCCAAAGTCACCTTCAACTTGGTGACGGGCACTAGTGATGATATCAGTGACAAACTCGACAAAGGATTGTTGGATCTAGCTGTCTTACTGGAACCAGCATCCTTGACAAATGTCCATGTATTAAAGCTGCCGCGAGAAGAAACATGGGGGTTCTTAGTGTCAAAAGATTGGCCCATTGCACGCAAAAACCAGTTGACGCCAGCAGATATTCAAGGACTGCCGCTGCTGTGTTCCAATAGAGAAGAAGTGCAGCGGTTACTGGCTTCGTGGGCTGGCGTGCCATTGGCACAGCTCTCGATCGTTGGCCATTTCAACTTATTGTTCAATACTTTGCCATTGGTGGAACACAACGTAGGAATCGCCTTAACGATTGAAGGTGCTGTGACGAAACGAGCAGCCGATCATACCGTGTTTATTCCCATGGAACCAGCGATCCAGACAAACTGTCTATTGGTGTGGAAAGAACGGATGCAAACACCTGCAGTGCAAGAAATCATTACGCGCTTCAAACATGCCTTCAAAGCATAGCATGATCTAAAAAGAGCATTAGACGAATAGTGAAACGAGAGGTACGATGATGCTATACATCGTACCTCTCATTTTTTTTGTAGGGCGAAATCAACATACTGGAGGAAAGTAATATGAGCAAACATGAAGAAGTAAAAGACGGTCTGATCTTCCCAACCGGAGAAAAAAATGATGCCTATGCACAATATTTTATCGGGCAAAGCTATTTGCAAAGCCTAATCGCTGATCCTGCAATCAATGTCGGTGTCGGCAACGTGACTTTTGAACCAGGCTGCCGCAACAACTGGCATATTCATCATGATGGGTTTCAATTACTCCTCGTCACAGGGGGAGAAGGCTGGTACCAAGAAGCAGGTCAACCGGCGCAATTCTTACAAGTTGGAGATGTCATTACCACCCATGATGGCGTCAAACATTGGCATGGTGCCGCAAAGGATAGCTGGTTCACGCATATCGCGATCACCGCAGGCACCCCAGAATGGCTAGAACCAGTCACAGATGAATGGTATAACAACTTAGACAAATAAGAAGGAGAGATTTATGATGAAAAAACAAACAGCTGGCAGAGAGCAACTAGGCGAATTCGCCCCACAATTTGCAGCATTGAACGACGATATTTTGTTTGGCGAAGTCTGGGCAAAAGAAGACACCTTGTCTGCACATGACAGAAGTATGATCACCTGTGCGGCACTTTTGGCAATGGGTGCCCCACAACTGGAAGCACATTTGACGATCGCAAAAACCAATGGTGTGACCAAAGACGAAATCGTTGGGCTGATCACACATTTGGCTTTTTACGCAGGCTGGCCAAAAGCTTGGAGTGCCTTTGCACTGGCAAAAGAAATCTTCGAATAATCAATGGCGCAGCTAAGGAAGATTTCTTTATTGTCCGTTTCTTTATTGGTTGTTTCAGCAGGGGCGATCGCCGGAAATATCCCAGCGATCGTCCAGGCTTATCCTACCGTTAATGAAACGTTGGTCGAACTTTTGACAACGATCCCTTCATTATTGATTATCGTAACCATTCTTATCAGTCCCAAAGTCGCGCAGCGTATCGGCTACAAACGAACTGTCCAAGTAGGGATTGGCATTGTCTGTCTGGCAGGCTTACTGCCAGTGGTGACAACCTCCTTCACTAGCCTTTTCTTAAGCCGGATCCTCTTTGGCGTTGGCGTGGGGCTATTTAATCCTTTGCTTTATACGATAGCTGCCGGTTTATATTCGGGCAGTCATCTGGCGACAGTCATTGGATTGCAAAGTGCCTTTGAAGGTATTGGTGGAATGCTGATCACCTTTTTGGTTGGCCAATTATTGGTCACTGGATGGCGCTATTCCTTTATGGTCTACGCCCTAGCCATACCAATTCTTTTTCTATTTGGTTTGTTTGTACCTGACATCAGACCAACCACATCCAATGAGAAAGAAGCCAAGACAGGGGCAACGATTGATCGGACACTGATCTATTATCTGATCTTGCTCTTTCTAGCAGTGACTGTCTATATGTCGATTGCGGTAAAGGTCACGGGCTTGCTCTATGATAAAGCGATTGGAGATGCAACAGATGGCAGTAATTTATTGGCGTTCATCGGGTTCGGTGCAATGACAGCCGGCATGGTATTCGGCAAAACAGTCCGTATCTTTAAGGAATGGACGATTCCCGTGTCATTCTTAGGAATGAGCATAGCGCTCCTGCTTTTAGCGCGTGCACCAAATCTCTGGATTGCCTCCCTCGCAGTCATCCTATGCGGCTTCTCCTTCCGAACCTTCGTCCCGTATGTCTTTAATGAAGTCAACCAAAAGAGTCAACAAGCCACAGCTCAAACAGCACTGCTGCTGATCTTCTTCAATATCGGGACTGCTGCCACACCACTCACAATCGCCTATCTGCAATATCTATTTCCTTTCCTGCACCAGTCAGGCTTGTTTTATGGCGGGGCTGTGTTGATGCTGGTGTTAGGTGGCGTTGTGGTTGTGGGGAATGTTGGTTTTATGATAGGAAAGAATGATTCAAGGAAGAGATAGAAAAAGGTCGCTTACTTTAGCGTAGAATATAATGTACAATTTGATTATAGACTATTATTGAAAAAAGAGAGGGACATATATGGAAGTGATAGCTTATTCAAACTTTCGACAACACTTACGTAAGTATATGAAACAAGTGAACGATGATGCTGAAACGTTGATCGTCACGGCCAAAGATGTTGAAGATACCGTTGTCGTCTTATCGAAGAGAGAGTATGATTCGATGCAAGAAACACTGAGAACTTTATCTAATCAATATGTCATGGAAAAAATTCGTAGAGGAGATGAACAATTCTCTAAAGGCGAATTTAACACACATGATTTAATTGAGGCAGAGATGGAAAGGTAAGGCATGGATATCTCTTTTCTAGGAAAACCAGAACCACTAAAATATGATCTATCTGGAAAATGGTCCAGAAGAATTACAGATGAGCATCGGCTGATTTATAAAGTTGAAAATGACACAATTTTTATCTACTCGGCAAAAGATCATTACTGAAACAAGCAAAACCACATCTAGCGATGTGGTTTTTTTGCAGTTCAATTGACAAAAAGCCACTTCACCTGTTAAATAAAGCCACAAGACATAAAGGAGTGGCAAAAATGTTCCCATCAATCAGCAATGACGCATTTTATCAAAAAAGCAAACAAATACCTTTAACGATCATCGATGTACGAGAAAGCGATGAATTTACAGAAGGACACATACCCCAGGCAATTAATCGGCCATTAAGTATATTGGTGGAAGAAATCGACTCATTTGAGAAGGATAAAACGTATTATATCGTTTGTCAGTCCGGCGGGCGTTCGTCGCAGGCTTGTAGTTATTTGAGTAGTGAAGGCATTCGCGTGGTGAATGTTTTAGGTGGGATGTCTGAGTGGCAGGGTGAGATTAGTAGGTAAATAAAAAACATGAGCGAGTAAATGGCTCATTTTTTTTGTGTGCTATGAATGGAATTAAAGTTGCATTCAGTATGACAATGCTACAGATTTTCAAATTACAGTTCGTTCTATATTAATTAAGCTTGTTTATTCGCCGAAGAACAATAGCAATATCTTTGAATCTGGACTTTTGGAAATCGGTGAGTTTCTGGATATGATTCTTCAAGACCCGAAAATGATTACAATGATGGACCCGATAATTTTTTGGGCGACTAGGGATTATAGTTTTGTCATCGAATGTAAAAACCGAACAACTAACGACAAGTTTTCAAGAGATAATGCCGAACAGTTACTGCACTCAGAAAATTGGTATAACGGCTCTTTCATTAGCGGACCTGATGTTTTTTGTATTGCTTTTCATAAATCAAATGTACTATTTAATAATGTACACGTTAATCACAATTGCTATTCAGTAAATGATAAGATGCTTGAAAAATTTAAAAGTAAAATATTAAATTTCGTTAATGCTTTATCTATTAAAAACCCATCTGACTGGACGAATACTGAAATTGCTAGCTTAATGTAAGAGAACCTTTTACTGGATAAACAATTTATACAAAATTTTACAGTTGCTTTTTCATACAGCTAATAAACAGAAGTGAATGAATAGTTAATTTTGAAAAATTACTTAATTAAGAAATTTTTTTAATTTTAACTTTTATTGAAAACTATCTATTTTTATTCTATAAACAGTTTGTCTGGTAACATTATACTCCTTTGCAATCTTTGAAATAGCAATTCCCTTATTAAGATCTTCAACGATGCTTTTATAAACAAGGCGATGTTGAGGATCTTTTGTGTCTGCACTATAGAGTTTGGGGCGACCTTTATAAACACCATTCGCTTTAGCAATCTTGATTCCTTGTACCTGGTGTCGTTTTGATTCGGTACGCTCTTGCTCAGCAATCATGGCCAAGATCTGAACGATTAGGTTTTTGATAAATTTATCCAGGAGAGGATTTCTGATCGCTTCAGCCATAATTGTAAACTAGTGATAACCAGCTGTACATTTTTCTTCTTAGGATAATTCACGAAATCAATGATCTCATCATAATTCCTTCCGAGTTAATCGATAGTTTCCATAATAAAAACATCCTGTTCTCTAACAAAATCTAAAGCCTCTTGAAAAATTGGTCTTTGAGTGATGGTTGCTCCAGATTGCTTCTCGATGAAAATTTTTTCATTTCCTAAATTTGACGTTGTTCATTTTGATCGATCGATGAGACTAGTATGTATGCAATTTTCAAAAGTTCAACCTACTTTCTTACACAATTTAAAACACCCCCTAATCACACACGAGAAAACCGTATTTTTCTAATGTAACGATTATGTCTATTTAAGGTACGCTTTAAACATACAATACGTTTATATTTTATAGAAAATAATAGATTATAATTAAAGAGAGATAGTTTGAATTCAATCTTTAGAATCCAAAGCTATAAGGGAACAACGTAAAATTGACAGTTCACAGTTATAACTAACGAGCAAGAACAGAAATACTCAGTAACTGTGATCTTTCAGATGAAGGGTAATCGTTTAAAACCGTTAAGAAAACGCTTGCTTTATAGGAGGTTTTATTATACAGTTAATATAAAATTAATAAAGGGTAAGGGAAGTTGTTAATGAACAAACTTATTTCGTTATGTTTAGTTTCTATGATGTTTTTGGGATTGTCAGTACCTGTAACTGTGTATGGAGAAGAAGTTTTCGAAAATGTAGATACAGAAGTAGATACAGAAGTAGATACAGAAGTAGATACAGAAGTAGATTCAGAAGCAATTAATCCATATGTAGAAGAAAAATTGACTGATCAAGAGATATTAGAACAAGAACAAGCTTTAGGTGATCAAATTGCTTCAAATAATAGTTCAAACCCAATGTTGAGAAGCGCAACCGGACAGACTTGGAAATTAGTAAAAACAAGAAAATTAACTACGGATCAAGTTGTTGCAACCCAATATGTACAAAAATTGGATGCTAAAACTTCTAAGTCTAAATCTGTTTCTTTTTCATTTGGAATAAATGCTGAGATTAAAGGTGTAAAATTAAGTACTTCTTTTAGTTATAGTACATCTATGACACGTAGTGGACCTTCTAATGAGAAGATAGTCGGAACTCAAACGAAAGCCAGTCACGCATACTTCACAGCTGCTATATGGGGATATGTGAACGAGTATACTTATGATGTTTATGATAATGGTAGTGGTAAGAAAATTAAGACTGTAAAACAAAATGGTTTTATTCGGACTAATACACAAGGTTATTCTCAGAATGCGTATACAAGAAAAGATGGAAAGGTAATGGTTGAGAATGCTTCTGGAACAAAGTACAAAACTTTCAATTCGCATGATTCATTTGTGAACGGTTTTGGCAGAGGTAAATCTTCTAATTTATGGTGGTAATATGAAAAAGATTGGTATTGTTTTAGTTCTTTTTTCACTTTTGATTTTAATTATTTTACCAAAAATAATTTTTCCTGAATCTGATACTGTTGATTCTACAGGAATAGTGAATGCTATACGCTTTACTGGATTATCTTTAATATTGTCTGCAATAGGGATTAAACTTTTTTTCAAAGATAAATGAGTTTAAAAATTATTAATTAAACAAAAGATAAGAATGCTGTTATTGATATGTTCCCTATAAAGTAGACAAGGAAAAAACAAAAATTCCCAATCTATTTTATAGGGAGTTTTCGTATGTCTAAAAGAAGACATTTTTCTGTAGAAGAGAAGTAACGTATTATATCGTTTACCAGTCTGGCGGGCGTTCGTCGCAGGCTTGTAGTTATTTGAGTAGTCAAGGCATTCGAGAGGTGAATGTTTTAGGTGAGATGTCTGAGTGGCAAGGTGAGATTAGTAGAATAAAAAACATGAGCGAGTGAATGGCTCATGTTTTTTTGTGTGCTATGAATGGAATTAAAGTTGCATTCAAAATAACAGTATAGTACAAATTAGCCTGAATTCACTTGTTGCCTCATCTGAACTTTTATGCGATCCTAATAAGAAGAATACTCTCAAGATAAGAGGTTTATATATGAAAAAAGAAATACAAGTAGTTGGCGCGGCCATTAGTGAACCTGTGGGAATTTCCTGGTGGCAAGATCGAACAAGATGAAACTAAAGTGCGAGCGCTTAGACGTGAGTTAGCAGAAGAACTTAGGATACAAGTAAGCATTTAAGAGGAAGACTTTGAATTTTATCGTAATGAATATGATTTTAGTTTCGTCAATATAAAGACCTTTATTTGTGTATTAGGTGAAGTAGCGCCACAATTAACAGAACACATACAAGTAAAGAGTGATATCAAAGATGTGCGCGCTCTGATTGACACCATGGAAACCAATGATTGCTTATAAAAATAGTAAAATCATGAGATATTTGTTTCATCAAACAAGGAAGGAAGATTTTATTTATGAAAATGACTTATTTAAGTTTATTGTTTGGTTGATCATTATTCATATTTGGAGGAAACAAGGAACTGGGACTATAAAAAAAGCTTATGGTGTTTCATTTAGTAAAAAATTTGTATATAAATAGACCTGAGGAGGTTTCTTAATGAAAAAAACAATAGGAATTCTATTATTAGTTGTTGGTGTGCTGATACTAATATTTTTAAATAACTTTATTGAGCCTCGTTCTTTAGAAGATATGCCCACAACGGAGTACAATATAAGAATGAGTATTAATGCAGCTAGATATTTAATTATGGCATGTATATTGTCTTTTTTTGGCATTAAACTAATTTTAAAAGATCTCTGATAATACATGGATTTATGGAATATCTCGTTGTTAAATTATTGATCCAATGGAAAAATTTATGTGTCAAAATAAAGAAAAAGGATATATCTTGTGAAAAAGAAAAGATAAAAATTTGTATCGGTCATCCTCAACAATTTTTTGATAGAATCATTCATATAGCATACCGTCCTCTTAGTTGGTTATTTTGTCGTGATTTAATCGTACGAGAGAACGATATGTTTTTTTGATATCTGTAATGAAAAGGGGACTGAAGAATCAATTCTGATTCATCAGTCCCATAAATTAGATTTGCAGCTCAATTGACGAAAATCCACTTCACGTATTAAATAAAGCCACAAGATATAAAGGAGTGGCAAAGATGTTCCCATCAATCAGTAATGCCGAATTTTATCAAAAAAGCAAACAAACACACAAACAAAAACACACACCTTTAATGATTATCGATGTACGAGAAAGCGATGAGTTTGCAGAAGGACACATACCAGATGCCATCAAAAGATCGTTGAGTACGTTGGTTAAGGAAAAGGATTCATTTATAGAGGATGACACTTATTGTGTCATTTGTCATTCTGGAAAGCGGGCGACGCAGGCTTGTAATTATTTTAATGGTGATGGGATTCAAGTCGTGAATGTTTTGGGTGGAATGTCTGAGTGGCGGGGATGTTGAGAGAGTGATCTGAAAGACTCTTCTGAAGTAGTATTTTAGATTGTGAGAGAATTCTAAGTAGTCCAAAATTTTCTGTTAAATCAGATTAATAATACTTTTTTTACAAACTTATTTTTTTTACTGCCATGAGTACGACAATGTTGTATGATAAGTATGTAAGAGATTTCAGAATAGCAAATTAAAAGTTCTAAATCTTAAACTAAATTATTATATACTAAAAATTAAACAGAAGATATATAGTTTTATTTTGTTATTTTATAGATTATAAGGAGTATATTAATGGAAGATTTAGAATTAACCCCATATGCACCAAATCTTGTAGAATCAACTAGATCAATTGGTTATTCATTTCAAACGGCATTGGCTGACATTATTGATAATTCGATAAGCAACTTGGCACAAAGTGTTAATGTTAGATTTAGTAATGGTGAAGATGCGTTCGTTGCAGTAATAGATAATGGTATAGGTATGACTTCTGAAGCTCTAGAGAATGCAATGAGATACGGTAGTAGTAATTCATTAGATATAAGAGCAAGTAATGATTTAGGTAGATTTGGGTTGGGACTGAAGATGGCTTCATTATCCCAATGTAGAAAACTAACAGTAATTACCAAAAAAAGTAACGTGATTTCGGCGGCATCTTGGGATCTGGATTATATAAATAAAACAAAAAAGTGGATGTTGAAGAGATATGATCAAGAAAGCATTAAGCGGTTACGTTTTTTTGAAGAGTTAAAAAATCAAAGTTCTGGAACAATAGTTATTTGGGAAAAACTTGATAGAATTGTTAGTACAACAAAGGATTTTGATAAAGAATTCAATGAAAAACTGGATCTAGCTAGTAAACATATGTCATTAGTTTTTCATAGATTTATTAGTAATAATAACCCACAGAGAAAATTTGAGTTATTTTTTAATAATCGAAAACTTAAGCCGTTAGATCCATATTTCATTAATAACCCGTCCAGTCAGCAACTAGAAACTGAAACGCTTTTTATTAATCGTAAACCTATAAAAATTACGCCTTTTATAATGCCTTTTTTTAATAATCTTACAAATAATGAAAAAATGATTTTGAATGAATATAAAGATTTAGAGCTGAAACAGGGGCTTTATATTTATAGAAATAATAGGTTGATTGTATGGGGAAAATGGTTCCGTATTTCTAGTGATGGTGAGTTGAAAAGGTTAACCAAAATAAGAATAGATCTTCCTAATAATATAGATGAATTTTGGACTATAGATGTAAAAAAATCCTCTGCCCAGATTCCTAGTATTATAAAAGAACAATTGCGGATCATCGTTGAACGGGCAGTTGGAAAAAGCGAACGAGTTTATAAATATCGTGGACGTAAAATAGTGAATGATAATTATGAACATGTGTGGAATAAAGTTATGAATAGGGATAAGATGGAATATTTGATAAATCGGGAAATGCCTACTTTTAGAATTCTTGCAGACACACTGGATGATAGGCAATTCAAGCTATTAGATATATTTATAAAAACAGTAGAAGATACATTTCCTTATGCTTCAGTTTATTATGATTTAGCGAAAGAAGAGAAATATAATGAAAATACATTATTAGAGGATGAAGTTTATGAAATGATGAATACAATGATAGAATCAAGCCTGGAAGCAGAAGCATTAATCAAAACTTTTAAAACCATGGATATATTTAGTAAATACCCAGCGGTAATAAACAAAATTGAGGAGGAATATATTGGTGAATAAATCGAATATACGTACGCTTGAAATATACGGCGAAACTTATATAAAGAATCTAAAAAAGGTGCCTGATGAAAAAGTAATAAGAAGCTCAATTACACAATTTCGACCGATCGTTCCTAATGTTACTTCGGAAGAGGTTGAAGAAGCCATAAAAAATTTAGAGAAACGATACTACATTACAATGGATAGTGGTGTGGTTTTGAGGAATAAAGAAACATATAAGAAGTGGTATTTTAATTCACAAAGCAAAAGAGGAACGTCTTATTGGGATCGATATCAGAGATATCTATTAGAGGAAGCTAGAATGCCTAGTCAAGTAGTTGATAAGATTGGTGAAGCGGCAGATGAAATAATGGATAGTCTTGCAGATCCTCAATTAGATACAAATTTTAGTAGGAAAGGTTTAGTAATAGGAGCGGTTCAATCCGGGAAAACATCCAATTATATTGCATTAATGAATAAAGCAACTGATAGTGGGTATAAGGTCATTATATTATTAACCGGAACAATTGAAAAATTAAGAAGACAGACTCAAGTTCGTGTTGATGAAGGTTTTTCTGGATCTGATAGTAAAGCACAGACTGTACAGAAAAAGAATGTCTGGGTTGGAGTAGGTAAATATGCGGAAAAACCTGTGACATCATATACGAGAACTGACAAAGATTTTAGTATCCAAGAAGCAATTAAAATAGAAGACCAAAGAGGTCCGGTTGTCTTCGTTATAAAGAAGAATAAATCGATTTTAGAAAGGTTAGAAAATTGGTTGAAGCAACATAATAGGAATCCACTCACTGGGATGATCGAATCTCCTTTGTTGCTGATAGATGACGAAGCGGATAATGCTTCAGTAAATACTGCTCAAGAAGATAGAAATCCTACTATTATTAATCAAAAAATACGAAATATATTAAAATTATTTAGTAAATCTAGTTATGTTGGGTTTACAGCTACCCCATTTGCAAATATTTTTATTGATCCTCAATTTGAAAGTAAAGAAGGGGATGACCTTTTTCCTCGAGACTTTATTTCATTGTTAGAGCAACCATCTGATTATGTAGGTCCCAATGATATGTATCATGAACAAGGTATATACCATTACATGATAAGAAATAATAATGATGTTGAACATATTCTTCCATTAAGCCACAAAAATGGCAGCTCTTTTCACACCATTCCTGAAAGTTTAAAAGATGCAATTATGATTTTTTTTATTGCAAATGCTATACGCGATATAAGAGGTCATGAAAAAACTCATAGATCTATGTTAATACATATATCTAGATTTATCATTGTTCAAAATAATATTAAAGAAAAAATTGATGCTTACGTGAAAGAACTTAAAAGAGAAATAAAACATTACATCTTGGTTCCAAACGAAAGTGATACTATCAAACGGTTTAAACATCTTTATGAAAAAGAATTTTCGTCAAGTGATTTTGATGGCGTAGAGAAGAAAGCTGTAAAAGAAACATGGGATCAAATTCAAGAAATAATTTTTGAATCAGTTATGCCAATACAGGTTAAGGTAGTGAATAGCGGAAATGCAGCAAAGGATATGAATTATGATGATTATGAAGATGGTTTAAGAATTATTGCAATTGGTGGATTAAGTTTGGCACGGGGACTTACCTTAGAAGGATTAATGACTAGTTATTTTTATAGAAATACTAAAATGTACGATACATTGATGCAAATGGGACGATGGTTTGGTTACAGATTTGATTATGAAGATCTTTGTAGGTTATGGACATCATCTGAATCTGCAGATTGGTATGCACATATTGCTGATGCTACTGAAGAATTACGATGGGAAATTAAAAAGATGGCAGCTCAGAATAAAAAACCGATTGAATTCGGACTAAAAGTACGCTCAGCTGAAGATGCACCGCTTATTATAACTGCTAAAAACAAAATGCGTGCAACAGAGAGAATTCGAATGCATCGAAGCTTAAACGGACAAATGATTGAAACGGCTATTTTGTCGAAGAATATGGATGATAACGAAGCAAATTATCAAGTTATTAATGACTGGCTTAATGAGAATAATAGTTATAATGTAAGTAATCTTTCTGACTTGCAATTAAAGAAACCAACTTTAAAAAATGTACCTAAAGATAATGTGATACAACTTCTTGATTTACTCAATTTCCCTTTAGTTAATGATATAAAAAGTATCACATCTAGTATAAAAACAAGTAAATCACTAATTTTTGATAAATGGGACATTGTTATAAACTCTATCAAAAACAAAGATGATAGATTACCAACAAAGTATGGGTCGTTTGATGTATATCCATCATCGCATCAATTTGATCTATGGGGAACACAAGGAGATGTTAGACTAAGCGGTAGCAATAAGCGTATGGGGTCTGTTGATAATGCAAAAGGGGGTCTTACAATTGACCAATTCAGACTTATCGAACGTCATGTTCGCAAACAAAGAGAAGATTCTGGTAAAAACAAACGAGGAGAGTTAAAAAGAGCATCTGAAAATATGTATTTTAATACAGGTATCTCTCGCAATCCACTAATTGTAATTTACCCGGTCTTTCTTAAAGAAACAGATAAGGATCTTCCTAATAAAAAGGAAATCAATGATTTCGCTCACCAAATTGAAAAACCATTAACGGGCATCGCTATAGGTATACCTGATATTAATAATGTAGAAAATGTTATTTACGAGTATGAGATTAACGTAGTTATGCAAAGAGAAAGGTTAGGTTTACCAGTTGGAAGTATTGATGAAGATGATGAATTTTATGCAGACGATGAAGACGATGAAAGTTTGATGGAGTAAATATGAAACTGAATAGATATAAAAGAGAAGAGGATTCTGATATTCTTGGAGTTTATTCTGGAACAGATGAACACGGTCGAGAGAGTTTATTTGTAAAGTTGAAAAATAAACCTGATATTTATTTTGAATCTAATTTATTATTAAGTAAGGCTACCTTGAGAGGTGACAAAAGATGGGCTTTTCAAGTATCTTTAACCAATAACGATTATCTTGGTGTTTTTAGAGTTCTTATCAGAGATTTAGTAATGGTAGTATCTAATGAAAGTAATCAATTAGTTGCTGAAAGAAAGCTTGTTAGAAGATATTCAGAATGGCAAAAACTTTTTGAACAAGCTAAAGACGTAAAATTAACTGATCAACAAATTTTAGGATTGATAGGTGAGTTATATTTTTTGAACTATCAGGTAATATCTAATCTAAATATTGAAGAAGGAATTGAAAGTTGGATCGGACCTAAGTCAGCTAACCATGACTTTCAATTACAAAATACATGGCTAGAAGTTAAAACAAAATCTTATAATAAAGAAAGTGTCATTATTTCCAATAAAAATCAATTGAAATCAGTACAACCAGGATATCTTATTGTTATATCTGCTGAGAAAACTAATAGTCTAAATGAAAATGCGATAAATTTATTCATGTTATATCAACTTATTTTAGACCAAATTCTAAATAAGGAAATTGAATATAAATTTCTCGAAAAACTAGCAAAAATTCATTTTATTCCATCTGATATATATAAAGAATATTCTTATGAAATAAAAAAAATTCAATATTATTTAATAAATGATAGCTTTCCTACAGTTGATTTACCTCTTGATGGAACAATAATAAATTTGAAATATGAATTGAATCTCCCAAAGCTTAATAAGTTTGAAGTAGGAGGGGTTGAATGGACAAATATAGAGAAGAGCTTGTAAATGAAATTAAAGCAAGAAGTTTTTCTGAGCGCATTTCAGAGAGAGAAGCCTTTTTTGATATTTATTGTGAGAAGCTTGAAGAATCAGAAATAATTGAAGATTATCATTATCTTTTTTTTAAAGGTAAAGGTAAAAGAAATGTTAATATACAAATAGATGGGTACACTTACCATGATATTGATCAAAAACTTACATTATTTGTTATTCCTGATTTAACATATTATGAGAGTAAAGTTTTGGTTAAAACTGAATCGGAAGTGATTTTTAAAAGAGCAAGAGCTTTTTATTTTGATGCTGATAAAATAATATCCAATGCAGAAGAGAGTACGGAAGGATATGGATTAGCATGGGATATATATAATAATAAGATTAAAGTTGATATATTAGAAATCATTTTACTGACTGATTATGAGAAATCAAATTCATTAAATTTAATTGAAAGCACTTTGCATAATGATATCAGAGTAGATTATTCTATATTTGATATATCTCGTGTGAATGCTATGGATAATTCGTCTGCAGGTAGAGAGATATTAGAAATAGATCTTGTTAAAGAATTTGATTCTCAAGGAATCCCATCATTAGCATCTTCTGTCACACCAGAGTACAGTGCATATTTATGTAATATTTCAGGAGACTTATTAGCAAGAATGTATGATAAGTATCAGTCGAGATTGTTGGAAGGGAATGTTCGGTCTTTTTTGCAAACTAGAGGTAAAGTCAATAAAGGAATTCGTAATACGATACTTCGTGATCCAGAAATGTTTTTCGCTTACAATAACGGAATTGCTACTACAGCGGAAGAAATTACTTTTAATGAGGATAAGACTAAAATTATTGGTTTTAAAGGTCTACAAATTGTAAATGGTGGTCAGACTACGGCATCACTTGCAAGTGCATGGTTAAACGATGTCCGTCATGGTTCAAGAGATTCTATTAAAAATATTTTTGTGCCTATGAAATTATCTGTTGTATCATCTGAAATTGCTCAAGATTTAGTTCCTAATATTTCTAAATATGCAAATAGTCAAAATAAAGTAAGTGATGCTGACCTAGAATCCAACCATGAGTTTCACCGTGTTATTGAAAGTATGTCTCGTCGGATTTTAGCGCCCGCAATCGGCGGTGCACAATTTGGAACATATTGGTATTACGAACGTGCTAATGGTCAATATAAACAAGAAACGTATAAAGCATCTGAATCAGTAAAAAATAAATTTAAAGCGGTAAACCCACCAAATCAAATGTTTAAGAAAGTAGATTTAGCTAAGTATTATAATATTTATCTTCAAAAACCACATGTGGCAAGTGCAGGAGCCCAGAAAAGTTTTTTGAAGTTTACAACTTGGATGATTCCAAAGTGGGAAAAAAATAAAAATTATATAAATGAAGATTTTTATAAAAAAGTCATTTCATTAGCTATAATATTCAAGGCAGCTGATTTTATAGTAAAAAATCAAGATTGGTATGATAGTTATAAAGCAAATATAGTAGCATACACACTTTCCGCTATATTTAAAAAGGTTGAATTTGATTACCCAGATAAATCTATTGACTTTCAACAAATTTGGAAAAGCCAAAGTATCTCTGTTGGATGGGAAAATCAAATCAAAATTGTTTCTAAAATGATGTATGATCATTTAATATCACCGAATAGGACTGTGGAAAATGTAACAGAATGGGCTAAAAGAGAAACTTCATGGGAGATTGCAAGAGAAATAAATTTCAATTTAGAAAAGAATTTTTTTCAAGAATTGATAGACAAAAAGTATTTAGACACACAGAAAGATGCATCTATCAGAGAACTAAAAGAAGTAAATGAAATGACTGCATTATTAGAAGTTTATAAATATGGTGAGTTATATTGGAAAGATTTAGAAATTTGGGGGAAACAGGAAGATATATGGAATATACAAGATAAGAGTTTCTTGAAACTAGCGACTCAAATCGAATCAGGAGGGAAACTGCCAACTGATAAACAAGCTGTTAAAATACTTCAAGTCTTAGAGAAAGCAAGAATAGAAAGTTATCCTTATTAAATTACTATTTATTTTGTCTAAGCCAAACGGATTTTTGATAGACATTTAACAGAAATAAGGTATAACAAATCATATATTTTAAGAATGAACTACTTGTCTGATTTATACAGAATTATAACCACGTAAACTCGCTATTGTTATATCAAATTTTTAGAAGTGGATATGATGAGAGATATTGCTTTCCAACTAGTGCAGTTGATTTGAGGAAAAGGCGTAGTTGTTATTTATTCTATGATCTAATAAAAGAGATGCTGAAAGCCTAGCTTTCAGCATCTCTCTTTACGCATTTCGTTGAAAGGGTACTATATTATTCGTTTTAAAGTATATTTCATCTATTTTGTTTATTTCCGAAAAAATTCCTTCAAGGACATTAACTACAATACTATTTCCAGTCAGCTTGAGAAATTTCCCCATACCAATCAGTGGTCTGGAAGGTAATAATTCAAAGTTAATATCTTTTAAGGTTTGGAAATCTTTTTCATCGAATCCCATTAATAAGAAAGTTTCTCTTGGTGTTAGGTTCCGATAAGGAGCTAATGTTTCATCTTCTAAAGATAGTTCATGCTCGATTACACCAGCAGTGGGATGACGGTCTTGCTTTGTTGTAATTGTTTTAGCTGTTAATCCAGTAAGTATATTACCATATGCTAAGACAGATGCTTTTCTATGAATTTCTCTACGTGAAGGGGTGTAATTTGGAATACTTTCTAAAGCTTCTTGCAAGTATTCAGAATTAGAATAATCCAACCTCAAAAATGCATCCATATTAGGATCTTCTAATCGCTCTTCTAAGCCGCACTGTTCCAAATAATCTCTTATTTCTGTAGTATTTTCTCCACCTAATACACTAACCATGAAAGTACGTACACGGTTTTGCGGAACCCCAAAATTCCGGGCATTTAATTGAAAAGTCTCATTTACAGTATAGCCAATTTCTCTCAAAAGTCTTTTCCACTGATTGAAATTATCTGCATGCATGGGACTTTCAATTTGGGTTACATTTTCCATAAGTAAAAATTTGGGAAGACGCTTATTTAAAATCCTGTATTCAGTTAAAATCCTTCCAATTTGCCATAGAAGGCTAGAACGATTACCAGAGGTAGGGTCTATACCAGACTTGTTATTCCACCAAAAACCGCTTATTGATAAGTCTTGGCACGGGAAAGAATAAGTGAGCATATCGGCATCAGGTAGATCCTCTGCATGAACCTGAGTGATGTCAACTAAATTGTTGTTTTTTTCTATAGAGTGTAATATAGCTTTCAAATGTTGAGTGTCCAAATGTCTAAGTGCAGTTGGTGACATAGGTTCTTTTCCATTTGAACTTAAATTATATTTAGAAAGGATTTGTACTAAATCATCTTTGTTATACTGATTGTATTTATCTAAGTTTTGCTTTCCATGATGAATGATATCATAAGCATACGCAGCACCTATTTCCCATTCACAAGTGGCAACAATTTCATAATCAAACGAGGGATTTTTTTCTTTAATGCGCTCTAAAGCTTTAGCTTGGGCACCAATACCAGAAAAAGTTTCTATTACTTTAAAAGTCATAAGTGTTCCTCCAATGATATTTATTCTAGCAGGTTTAGCAATAGCATTCAAGAAAGAATTGAATTTAAGGTGATTTTCTACTAAATGATAGCACATATTATACCAAGGAAGCAAACGTATGTTCTGTTTTTTTATTTGGGTATTTATATATGATTATTATAATTTGCTTTATTTTGATAAGATAATATTAGTAATAATATTTATGTTATCGAGGTGATGATAGGTGTCTGAAACGAAAGAGTATCGGTCAAAAATGATGTCAAAAATTAAATCTACAGGTGGAAAAGCGGAAATATTGTTAGCTAAAACTTTGTGGCACCAAGGGATTCGATATTTTAGAAATTACAAAAAGTTACCAGGGAAGCCTGACATAGCGATTACTAAGTATAAAATTGCTGTTTTTGTAGATGGTGAATTTTGGCATGGATATGATTGGGAAAATCAAAAAAAGCTTAAGATAAGAACAAATAGAGATTACTGGATTCCAAAAATAGAACGAAATATAGAAAGGGACAAAGAAGTGAACAAGCAATTAATAGAATTAGGCTGGACCGTTATTCGCTTTTGGGAAAAACATGAAGTTTGGTCAAATCTAGATCAATGCGTTGAGAAAGTAAAAGATGCGATCGAAATACGTAAATATAATTAGAATTTCTCAGATTAGAATTAGATTTTTTTGTTATTTTTACCCCTCCCTTATATAGGCACACCAATCCCCATGTTATTAAACCCCTCACCGCAAATGTTCCCCTTGCAAACCTAAACCGCTTTCAGATAAACTAGTAAGCGAATAGAAACCAAAAAAATAGGCACTTCGTAAGGTGTTGGCGCACCTATACGAAGCCCTGACTAGTCACCACCTTTACCGGAATGACCAATCAAGTTGCCATAGTTGATACCCGTAGGCATCAACGTGTTTATTGTACCGAAAAAGCGGATTCATTTCTAGTGGTTTTCCACCTTTTTCGCGAAAAAAATACGTGTTGCTATACGCTTATTTCGCTATTTCACAGGCATTGGACACCCGTCCAGTGCCTTTTTGCTTTGTTTGATAAAGGATAGACGATTTGAAATGAATGATGGGTATACCCTCGGTACCAGCGCAGTACCGCAACGTCTTTCCTAGTCTCAGCAGCTGCCAACTACTGAGACCGCAAAGCACATAGGTGGCACAAAAATAGGCAGTCATAGTTGAACCAAGGTATAGGTATAATTTGAAAATATACACATCGCACCAACTTGTACCACCTATCGCTGAAATAAGCATCGGGATCAATCTTCTGACCCTAGATAAAGAAGGGCAGTTTTTGGTTTCTATTCGTTTGATTGCACATTGATTCAAGGGATATTAGCACATGGGAATAGAAAGAGGAGAGACGATGGAAAATGTCGAAATCAGCTTCACATTGATTCTGCATGCGGGTAATGCCAAATCATCCGCGATGTTAGCGATAGAAGCAGCACGAGAAGGCGACTTCACTGCAGCCGAACAAGCTATGGAAGAAGCCAAAACTGAATTACACAAAGCCCACCAATGTCAGACCGACTTGATCCAGTCAGAGGCCAGAGGTGAGGCAACGGCCTTATCGATTTTATTGATCCACGCACAAGACCACTTAGCCATGGCGATGACAGCGACAGAGCAAGCCGCCGAATGGCTTTATTTATATAAAAAAATCACGAAATCATAGGAGGACACAAACAATGAGAATTATGTTAGCCTGCGCTGCAGGGATGTCTACCAGTATTTTAGTCGCAAAAATGGAAGCTGCAGCCAAAGAACAAGGCAAGGATTACAAGATTTGGGCGATCGATCAAAGCATGATTGAACGTGAACTAGGCAATTTTGATGTCTTACTATTGGGTCCGCAAGTCCAACATACGATGCGGAAAGTCAAGAAAATCATCAATGGCACTGTACCTGTCGCTGTGATCAAAGCTGTCGATTATGGCCGTGGCAATGGCGCAGCTGTGCTGAAACATGCGGAAGAATTGATCGAAGGAGGTCAAGCATGAGTGCGTTTGATACTTTTGCTGATCGAGTCAGCATCGTTGCGGAGAAAGTTGATGACAACAAATACTTAAGTGTGGTCAAAAATACATTTACAGTACTGATGCCTTTCATTATTGTAGGGTCATTTGCCACACTTGGTAATTCATTATTGACCAGTGAGACTACTGGCTTGGCACAATTTTCAGCGCTGCAGTTTTTAACTGTGTTGGAGCCGGCATTCACTGCGATTAATTTCGCAACAATGAATACGATGACATTGGCTGTGATTGTTATTTTAGGGTGGATTCTCGGTGAGAGAAACAATGAGAATGGCATCATGTGTGCAGTGGTTTCTCTCAGTGCTTATATAGCTGTGGTACCACAAGGCGTTGAAACCATGGTGGATGGCGTGGAAAGCCTCGCATCTGGTTTGCCAGTCGCCACACTAAATGCTGGGGGGCTCTTCATTGGGATGTTTTTAACGATCATCACAGTCGATTTCTTTTGTAAATTGAACAAAATCGAGAAACTGCAAATCAAAATGCCGCCAAGCGTACCAAGCGCTATCAGCAAATCCTTTAGCGTGCTGATACCGATTTTCATTACTTTATTTGTGATTGCAATTGCGGGTCGCTTGTTTGAACTGGCAACAGGATTATATATTAATGAAGCACTGTACCAATTTTTGCAAGCACCGTTAGAAGGGATTTTGCAACATCCGGCAGGAATCATCGGCTTAGTGATCATCTCGCAAGTATTTTGGCTTGTGGGTATCCACGGTGGTCTGGTCATATCGCCGATTCGTAATCCGATTCTAATCGCTGCATTGGCAGCCAACATTGCGGCCTTTGAAGCGGGACAAACACCGGGTCAAGTCATTACCATGGGTTCTTGGGTCACGTTCTTGGTTGTTGGCGGTGCGGGGTTGATTCTATCTTTAAATATTGCGTTGCTCTTATTTTCTAAAAAAGATGACCTTCGGGCTGTGGCTAAGATTGGATTAGTTCCTTCTTTGTTTGGCATTAGTGAACCTGTCGTATTTGGACTGCCCTTGGTACTGAATCCAATTTTTGCGATCCCTTTTGTTTTGGGGAGTGGGATACCGGCGGCGATTGTTTTGGTGGCCAATCAGTGGGGATTCCTTGGATCAAATATCGTGGATGTCCCATTTGGCTTGCCAATCATTATCGGTGCCTTCCTTGGATGGGGAATCAATGGTGTGATTCTACAGGTTATCCTGATCGCATTGGGCGTGCTGATCTATTTGCCGTTTGTTTTCTTAAGCAATCGAACCATGTCAGCTGATGCCTGAGACCTATAAGTAAAGGAGAGAAATGATGACGAAAAATTATTTTCCAGAGGGATTTTTATGGGGTGGTGCGATTGCAGCCAACCAAGCAGAAGGCGCTTGGGATATTGAAGGCAAAGGGTTGTCGGTCGCTGATGTTGCCCGCTTTAAACCAGATGTATCCGTAGAAGATTATCAACAACAATGGCATGTTGACGAACAAAGTATTGCAGCAGCGATAGCTGAGAAAGGCACAGCTAATTACGCAAAGCGACGAGGCATTGATTTTTATAATCGATACGAGGAAGATATCGCCTTGTTCAAAGAAATGGGCTTTAACGTTTTGCGGGTATCCATCGCTTGGACACGGATCTTTCCCAACGGTGATGAAGATCAGCCCAATGAAGCAGGCCTTGACTATTATCGGGCACTATTCACAGACCTCCGAGACAATGGCATTGATCCACTGGTAACATTATCCCATTATGAAATGCCGCTGCATTTGGTTACCCATTATCAAGGATGGGTCTCACGTGAAGTCGTCGATTTCTTTGCAAAGTTTTGTCGCGTAGTTTTTGAAGAATACAAGTCATTGGTGACCTACTGGCTGACCTTTAATGAAATTGACAGTGTCTTTAGGCACCCTTTTACAACTGTTGGGGTTGTAGAAGAGCGCTATCCAGACAAAGCCAGTGCTGAAGCCGCTATTTATCAAGCATTACACCATCAGTTTGTTGCCAGCGCTTTGGCAACGAAGTATTGCCGTAAATCCAATCCTCAAGCGCAGATTGGCGCAATGGTGACCAAATTGATGACCTATCCCGAAAACTGTCACCCTGAGAATGTGGCTTTAGCGGAGAAAGCCAATCGGGAGAATCATCTTTATTCAGATGTTCAGGTGTGGGGCGCTTATCCCCAATGGATCCTAAATGAATGGAAAGAAAAAGGGATAGAAATCCAGATGGAGAATTGGGACTTGGCAACGATCAAGTTGTACACTGTGGACTTCTTATCATTTAGTTACTATATGTCTTTGGTGGTTTCAAAAGATGCAGACCAAAGAGAAAAAGTCAGCGGCAACATTGCCACAGGTGTCAAAAATCCTTATTTGCCTATGACGGAATGGGGTTGGCAAGTGGATCCAATCGGATTGAGAACTTCGCTGATCTCCCTATATGACCGCTACCGCCTCCCACTGTTTGTGGTTGAAAACGGCATTGGCGCCATAGATACACCGGATGCCCATGGAGAAATCAACGACCAATACCGGATTGATTACTTTAAAGCACACTTTGAACAAATCAATTTGGCGTTAAAAGAAGGCGTTGATTTGATGGGGTATACTTCTTGGGGATGTATCGATATTGTCAGTGCATCGACCTCCCAGATGAGCAAGCGTTACGGATTTATCTATGTCGATGCCGATGACTACGGACAAGGGACATACAATCGGAAGAAGAAAAAATCCTTTGCATGGTACCAGAAGGTCATTGCATCCAATGGGGCGGATCTAGATTGAAAGGTCTGATAGCCAATTGAGTTTTTGATGCGCTGACCTCCCTGGCTCAGTAGTCATCGAACCAGATTGCCCACCTGAAGTCATGGTGGGAGATCAGATTTTGGTGAAGAAGAAGTTATCCTAGACTTGACCATGTTTTTCAGTAGTAGTTCACATGAAAAAGCCAGACCGATTGCGAAGAGGTCTGGCTTTTTGTTGTTCAGTGCGCAAAGGTATTCTGTTTCCTAGACAGATTGCATCAAGAAATTCAATACATAGACAAAGAAAGGTGTGTATTTACTGTTGCGTTAAATAGGACCATATACTTTTGACTAGAAGCGTTAATGCGCTTTTTGTTCCATCAACTTATTGCCTAACATTTCAATAATGAGCATGACAGGTAATTGAGTGGTCATGTCAATTTCATTATTTTTATTATAAGTTATATAGTAGGGAAGAACGTAATCAGATATTTTGGATAATGTTGATTGATCATAGTTCGTGATGCTGAGGACGGTAATATCTTTTGCTTTTAAGGGTTGTAAAATACGTATAGTATTATCAATTTCACCTGAAACAGAGAGAACGACCAAAGCCGCTCCACTAAAAAGAGGAACTTTGCTGTGAAAATAGGGATCATCGATCACAAGATTTAATTTTCCAGTGTTTGCAAAATAATTTGCCGCATATTTACAAATTCCAGCAGATGCACCAAATCCTAACCAAATAATCCCAGTTGATTGTTGAAGAATTGTTGCGGCTTCCTCAATCTTTTTTTGAAAGTCCGATTCAGTATATTTGTTTAAGAATGACATATCTTGATAAAACGAATGAAGAGAAACCAATTCTTTGTTATTTTGAGAATAAGACAATTGTAATTTGAATTCAGAATAACCAGTAAAACCAAGTGAACGACAAAATCTTAAGATAGTAGTTGTTGAGACATGTGTGTGATTAGCTAATTCTTGGATAGACATATTCGCAACGTCTTTAGGATGCTCGATAATGAAGTTGTAAATCATGATTTCTAATTCACTAAAACGATTGATTTGTTCAATGGTAAACATTATATTCATTCCTTTTATTTTTTTTGATGTAATAAATTACAATAGTCAGGGAATCGGTTCCGCTTTCTTTAAAACTATTATAAACTATATTTAAGAAAGGAAGCGATATCATTGAAAAAGAAATTATTTATGTTTATGAATGAGAAAGTAGTACCAAAAGCATTGAAATTTGTCAATATGAAAGGAATAGTCGCACTAAAAGAAGGGATATTATTTACTTTACCACTATTAATGATTGGATCAGTTTTTTTATTGATTTCCAGCTTTCCTTATCAACCGGTTGTAGATATTATCAATCAATTGGGTTGGATGGAAGCGTTTAACCAAGTTAGTGGAGCAACATTTAATATAAGCGCGATTGTTGCAGTTGTAGGGATTGCCTATTCCTATGCAAAAAATGAGAAAGTAGAACCACTTTCTGCCGGATTCTTAGGACTTGTTTGCTTTTTGATTACTCTGAGAAGTACAGTATTGTCTGAAAGCGGTGATGTGGTTTCAAATATTCTTAATAAATCTTGGACTTCTGGTCAAGGGATGATTGGAGCAATCATCATTGGTTTAATTGTAGGTGCTGTCTATAGTTGGTTTATCAAGTCTGGAATTACGATTAAAATGCCAGAAGGAGTACCAACAAATGTAGCTAGTTCGTTTGCAGCGTTGGTACCAGGAGCGGTATTAATTGCAGGATCAACTATTGTATATCAAGTTTTTGCTTCGTTTGATACGACGTTTATTGAGTTTATTTATCAAATGATTCAAGCCCCAATGCAAGGCGTAACTGATTCTCTATTTGGCATCATTTTGTATTGTACAATTGCTACTATCTTTTGGTGGTTTGGTGTCCATGGAGGTTCCATTGTGACAGGTATCATGGGTGCTTTGTTACTGTCGAATTTAACGGCGAATCAAGCACTTGTTGATAGTGGCCAAGCGTTAACTGTTTCAAATGGTGCATTTATTGTAACAGATCAATTTACAGCTATTTTTATTAACTTAACAGGTACGGGAACTACCTTTGGGTTAGTGCTGTTTATGGCATTTTTTGCGAAATCTAAACAACTAAAAGAATTAGGGAAATTATCTTTTGTTCCTTCAATTTTTAATATCAATGAACCAGTTATTTTTGGAACGCCGATTGTTATGAACCCGTTTTTGTTTATTCCTTTTGTCTTAACACCAACATTAGTCGGTGTATTAATGTATGGCGCTATTTACTTCGGATTGGTACCACCGTTTAGTGGGGTTACTGTTCCATGGACAACACCTGCGGTTATTTCTGGATTTTTATTAGGCGGGTGGCGTATGGCCTTATCACAAGTTATCATTTTAGCTTTGTCATTTGCTATGTATTTTCCATTCATAAAGAAAGTAGATAAGATGAATTTATTGATTGAAGCGAAGGAGAAATAAAGATGGAATATCAAAAATATGCCACTTTCCCCAAAGATTTTTTGTGGGGAGGCTCAACATCTGCCTATCAAGTTGAAGGAGCTTATAATATCGATGGGAAAGGTTTATCCGTTCAAGATACCAAAGATGTCACACCAGGTACGACTGATTTTAAAGTAGCGAGTGACCACTACCATCGATATAAAGAAGACATACAATTATTTGCCGAAATGGGATTTAAAGCATACCGTTTCTCAATTGCTTGGACACGGATTATTCCAAATGGTATCGGAGAAGTAAATCAAAAAGGAATTGAATTTTATAGTCAATTAATTGATGAATGTCTGGCGCATGGAATCGAGCCAATTGTGACAATGTATCATTTTGATTTACCAGATGCTTTGAATCAAATAGGCGCATGGAGTAACCCTAAAACGTCGGAAGCTTTTGTGCACTATGCGAGGGTATTATTTGAAAAACTAGGCCATAAAGTAAACTATTGGTTGACTATAAATGAGCAAAATATGATGATTCTTCATGGAGCAGCTATTGGTACGGTCAATGAAAAGGTATCGAATGTTAAAAAAGACTTATATCAACAAAACCATTACATGCTTCTTGCTCAAGCAAAGGTAATGAAGTTGTGCCATGATTTGTGCCCACATGCCAAAATTGGTCCAGCACCCAATATTTCAGAAGTCTATCCGGCGACATCGAATCCTAAAGACTTTATTGCAGCTCAAAATTTGAATGCGATTCGAAATTGGTTATATTTGGATGTAGCAGTTTATGGTCGCTATAATCCTATAGCTCTTTCATACCTGAGGGACCGTGGGTATGCGCCAAAAATTACACCTGAAGATATCGCTGTGTTCAAAGCTGGGAAACCTGACTTTATCGCATTTAATTATTATAATACATCCACCGCATCTCACAGTTCTTTTACAGACGAAGTAGTCGGTCCGGATGATGGCGATCAGCAGATTGAATTAGGAGAAAAGGGCGTGTATAAAGCCGAGTATAATCCTTATTTAGAAAGAACTAATTTTAATTGGGAAATAGATCCTGTAGGGTTTAGAGCAACATTACGGAGTGTGTATGAAAGATATGGATTACCCATCATGATTACTGAAGATGGATTGGGTGAGTTTGATGAGTTGACAGAGGACAAAAAGGTTCACGATACCTATCGCATTCACTATTTAAAAAATGAAATTGCTGAAATGAAACTAGCGATATCCGATGGTGTTGAGGTATTTGGTTTTTGTCCTTGGTCAGCGATAGACCTTGTCAGTACACATTCTGGCGTGAAAAAGAGATATGGATTTATTTATGTTGATCGTGACGAATTTGACTTGAAAGAAATGAAACGCTATAAAAAAGATAGCTTTATGTGGTATCAAAAAGTGATTGCAACGAATGGAGAAGACCTTTAATGGGAATAAATAATAAGGTAATGTTGATTACTTATGCAGATAGTTTAGGCAAGAATTTATCTGAGTTAACTGTGGTATTAGATCGTTATTTTTCCGAAGCAATTGGGGGTCTGCACCTATTACCGTTCTTCCCTTCTTCTGGTGATCGGGGCTTTTCACCGAGGGACTATACGACAGTGGATTCTGGGTTTGGTACGTGGGAAGACATTGAAGCTTTGGGTGATCAGTACTACCTCATGTTTGATTTTATGATCAATCATATTTCAAGAGACTCTACTTTTTTTCGAGATTTTCAAGAAAAGCACTTAGATTCAGCATACAAAGATATGTTTATTCTAAAGGATGAATTCTTTCCTGTCGGTCGTCCAACCAAAGAGGATATTGATTTAATATATAAAAGGAAAGATAAGGCTCCTTTTCAAAAAGTGACCTTTTCAGATGGCCAGACAGCAGAGGTCTGGAATACTTTTGGAGAGGATCAGATTGACTTAGATGTCACAAGCAATACTACAAAAACATTTATAAAAAAGACCATTTCTGAGATGGCGAGTCATGGATGCTCGTTGATCCGTCTAGATGCATTCGCTTATGCCATAAAGAAATTGGGTACATCTGATTTCTTTATTGAACCAGAAATATGGGATCTGCTAAAATTTGTGGAAGAAGAAGCAATCAAGTATAAAGTAGATTTGCTTCCAGAGATTCATGAGCACTTTACGATTCAACATAAAATTGCAAAGCATGATTACTTTATTTATGATTTTGCGCTACCCATGGTTACTTTATATTCCTTATATAGTGGGAAAAGTGAACGGTTGGCAGCGTGGCTTCGTCAAAGTCCAATGAAACAATTTACTACTTTAGATACACATGATGGAATCGGCGTTGTTGATGCAAAAGATATTTTGGCAGATGAAGAGTTGGTATATACTTCTGAAAAATTATATCAGATTGGTGCGAATGTAAAAAAAATATACTCAACTGCTAACTATAATAATTTAGACGTCTATCAAATCAATAGCACTTATTACAGTGCCTTAGGAAATGATGATGCAAGTTATTTATTGGCGCGCGCGGTGCAATGTTTTGCCCCAGGTATTCCACAGGTCTATTATGTTGGCTTGCTTGCTGGAGAGAACGATATAGAGTTGTTGGAACAAACCAAAGAAGGTCGGAATATAAACCGTCATTATTATGACCTAGTAGAGATTGCCAATCAGGTAGAGCAGCCGATCGTTCAGAACTTGCTGAAGCTTCTAAAATTTCGAAATACAGAATCTGCATTTGATTTATCTGGATCAATTGAAGTAGAAACACCTTCAGAGAATACAATACACATTACGCGAACGAATCTTGAGACGCTTGAACAAGTTCGCTTAGAAGCGAATCTAAAAACCAAAGCTTTTCAGATTTTCAAAGGAGATACATTGGTATTATTTTAGGTTTCTGATGCAGGAAATAATGCCTTTTGTATTAAAGATCCTTAGGACGTATCAATACGATAGATGTTATCAAGACCTTTTAGAATATTTAAGGTCTTGATTTTTTTATCCAAATTATTTATAAACTGATTAGATGGTATGTTTTTTAGTGCATGTTTTAGATTTTCTATTAAAAGAAAAAAAGAGAGCTGATCAATGGTGCTCCATTCAGAGATATCGATCAGGCTCAAATGGGAGAATTTAAATAGTTTGAAACTTACTATAACACAAAACGTATACATTCTACCTTAGGTGATCAATCTCTCAGAAACCTTGAAAAACCATAGAATTAATAGATATTGGGATAGATGGGTTTATGTTAAGTGATGTGCTAAATAACTATTTTTTAATTTCAGAATTCAATATATTTATTTTGCGTAATTTAGGATCTAATTCTAGATAAAACTGGTTATCCCAATTTGTAAGCTCACTACAAACTATTTTTAATTTATTATTAGACCAAGATGTGAACTCAATTAAATCCATTTCTATTGGACTTTCAATTAATACCTTATTACTTAGTGGCAATTGAATTATCTCAATTTTATACTCATCTGAAATTAGAAAATCTCCCGATATTTCGTCTACTGTTAGATTTTTATATACCTCATTGGCTTCATAATCAACAAGAGTACTGTTAAGACTGTTCATTTCATATAAATAATCTGAAGTAAGAATCAATATACTTTTGTGTTTTTTAGAAAAAGAAATCCCTCTAGGTGCGCCTCTAAAGACTCCACACCACGTATTAAAATCTTTTTCTATAAATTCAACATAAGTCCAATCAGATGAATTCCAATTACTCTCTACATCAAAAATTGTCTCTTTGTATTTGCCTGAATATGGCTGCTCAATTAGTTTAGATTCTATTATCATCTTGATCACCTCTCAAAATTAGACGTATACTTGCTACTTATTTTAACAAATAAAATCAGCTTAGCATAAACCAACTTATGTTGAATCTGATTGGTTTTAAGAGAAAAAAAGCAAATGCTTAAGAACTACTAGGAGACCTCAAAATAAATCTGAGCGCTCTTTTGGATCAGGGAATATATACTAGATTTCAAAAAAATGTCAATCTTTTTTTGAGAAAAGAAATAATCAAGTATGTTGGTTGGATAAGGGCGATGCTGAATATGAGGCAGAAGAATTAACTTGGGATTATATTGAATAAAGCAGGGAAAGTTCCGAGTATTAAAATAATAGATTTACTTGTATTTTAGTGCGTCTCTAAAGACTATAAGCAAGTGCCAACCATTCAGATTAACATCAGATTAATTATTACAATACTTTCGTATTAGTATGGGATACTGAAAGTTTTTTTTACTTAATTTATAGTTTTTTTTGAAAATACAGATAGATATATTGGTTAAGACAAAAAACGGATGGTTCAAATTAGTACAAAATTATAAAAAAATAGTAGAAAATCAAAAATTTTTATAGGGGTTAATTTGTTTTCGCATTAATACTTCATCATGCCATTCCCCCATTTTAAATCCCAATTTTTCTAAACGTGCATTTTTTATGAAATTGCTCTTTTTATGAAATTTTAAGCTTGCTAAATTACTTGCTGTGATAGATGCTAACATTTGAATAATACCTTGGTCTGTTAAAGCCTGTTCTAAATAATCATATAATTTTGAACTTATCCCTTTTTGATGATGATGCGGATTCATATAAATAGTTAGCCTTACTGTTTTCTCATAAGCTTTTTCATAAGAGTATTTCGAGGCATAGGGTATCCTAAACATATATCATTATCGGTATAAGCAATAAATCCAGGTAAGCAGTTTAACTCGTTTCTTAATTCCTTCGAAAATTCTGCTTCATTTGGTTTTTCATATTCAAATGTAGCTGTGGAATTAGCTATATAATAAGAATAAATTTTATAGATACGTCGATTGTAAAATTAAGCTAGACAACTAAAAAGATCATTTGTGCTACACTCAAAATAGTTCCGACCAAAGAATTATTAAGGAGTGAGTACAAATGACCTACACCCATCTTACAACAGACGAACTAGTAATCATAGAGTCTTATTTCAAAAATAATCAATCCGTTGCCAAAACTGCGCAATGCTTAGGACGTGCGCGACAAATGATTCATAACGTGTATCAATTTTTGAAAACTGGTGCTACGATACTGAACTACTATCAACAATACAAAGAAAACAAAAAACGCTGCGGTAGACGCTCGATTGCTTTACCAGAGGAACAAAAAGAATATGTTCAAAAGAGGGTTGTTCAAGGGTGGACACCGGATGTGATTGTCGGCCGCTCGGAAATGAAACTTGATTGTTCAGTCCGTACACTGTATCGAATGTTTCGAACTGGCGCATTTAATGTGCGTGATTTGCCTATGAAAGACAAATGAAAACCAGATGGACACCAAGAAAAACGTGGGAAACAAGCTTTTCGGCGCAGTATACATGAGCGCATCAAGGAGCACCCAGAATTTGAAAACGAGTTTGGCCATCTTGAAGGAGACACTATTGTCGGTCGAAAACACAAAAGTGCTGTTATTACATTGGTGGAACGTTTGTCAAAAGTGATTATTACATTGA